>Ga0194127_10002350_pt1 | contig 25987 bp, 23 predicted proteins | sample TA2KigC100mmetaG_FD_148624 | JGI IMG/M metagenome (GOLD analysis project Ga0194127, IMG submission 148624) | Freshwater microbial communities from Lake Tanganyika, Tanzania - TA2015036 Kigoma Deep Cast 100m | ecosystem: Environmental > Aquatic > Freshwater > Lake | place: Tanzania: Lake...
CTTCGTCGATGAAGAAGGTCACGTCCGAACGATCCAGAGCGTCGCTGATATATACCGGAAGCAACAAACCCTGGTGTTGCTCGTACCCCTTGAAATCGCCTCTCTCACCCATCCTCGCCATGCTAGCTCGCGAGAGAGTCTTGGGTCAGGCTCCTAGGCGATGCGCCGCGCGCTGCTCGTCGCCGCCTCTCTGCTCGCGTCGAGCGCGCCGCGAGCCGACACGAGTCTCGAGCTCGCCACGCTGCTCGAGACCGACCAGGCGTTCCGGATCCACTCGCCGCGAACGCTCCAGAAGTCGCAGAACCGTCTCGAGCTCGACGCCGCGCTCGGCATGTCGCCTGCGCTGGAGCTGCACGTCACCGGTCGAATGATCTGGGATCCGATCGGCCGACTCGCGGGCGAGGATCCCGACCCGGACTTCGAGCCGATCGACCGGGCCCGGCCCGGCGGAAGCCGGAGCCTCGAGGCGGAGCTTCGCGAGGCGTACCTGGACTGGCACGGGCGCGTCGCGGGAATGCGGCTCGACGTGCGCGCCGGGAAGCAGCAGATCGTCTGGGGGCAGTCGTTCGGGCTGCGCGTGCTCGACGTGGTGAACTCGCAGGACTACCGCGAGTTCATCCTCGACGAGTTCGTCGACGCGCGCACGCCGACCTTCGCGCTGCGCGGCGACCTGGCCGCGCGCGGCTTCACGCTGCAGGCGATCGTGATGCCCGATTTCGAGCCCGACCTGCTTCCCGATCCCGAGGCCGAGTTCGCGCTCGACGCCGCCGTTCCCGGGCTGCTTCCCGGACTCGCACCGCTTCCGGACGATCCGCTCTTCGCGGGCGGCGGCCCGATCCTCATCCCGGGCGAGGACGACCGACCGAAGGACTGGCGGGCTCGCAACCTGGCCTGGGGTCTGCGCGTCTCGACGGCCGCGCGCGGCTTCGACCTGGGTCTGTACTACTGGGACCGCATCGATCCGTCGCCCGTGTACCGGCGCAGGATCGAAGCCCTCGACGTGCCCGGCTACGGGCCCGTGCCGGTGAACGTGGTCGACACCGACTACGAGCGCGTGCGCAGCGTGGGATTCTCGTTCGCGCGACCGCTCGGCGACTTCTCGCTCTGGGGCGAGGGCGCCGTGAGCCACGGGCGGGCATTCGCGAAGGACGACCTGTCGGATCCCGACGGCTGGGTTCGCCGGCCGGATCTGCAGTACGCGCTCGGGCTGGACTGGAACGCGGGCGAGAGCTGGTTCGTGAACGCGCAGTGGATCCAGTACGTGCGCATGGGACCGACGCACGGAATCGAGGTGGACCGGGCCAGGAACTTCGCGTCGCTGCTGCTGCGCGGCGAGCTCCTCGCGGAGACGCTCGTGCCGCAGCTCTTCGTGCTCTACGGCGCGAACGAGCAGGAGGCGATGCTGCGGCCGTCGCTCGAGTACCGCGCCACCGATCGCCTGTCGCTCGCGCTCGGCGTCGACCTGTTCAGCGGTCCGCGGCGCGGAATGCTCGGCCAGTACGCGCACGAACGCGACTGCGCGGCGATTCCCCTCGCGGTGCCGCTTCCCGGCGCCGGTGGCTGCGGATACACGCCGCCCGAGGGCGAGACGAGCCGCGTCTTCCTGCGCCTGCGCTACGCGTTCCTGAACACGTTCTAGGCGCCCGCCTCGCGCTGACGCCGGCCGCACCAGGGGCAGAAGCGCCAGAAGCTCTTCGTGACCGGCCAGCGGCAGCCCGTGCAGCGGTCGGCGAGCTCGGGGTGACTCCAGGGTCGCCCCGGCTTGCGCTTGCAGATCGGGCAGTAGCGCATGAACGGGCGCAGCTCACCGGCGCAGCCCCGACGCGTGCAGTGCCGCGTCGCGAGCGGGTCCGGGCGGGGCGGCCGGCCGTTGCCTCGGAAGCGCCCGGCCCAGCACCACGGACAGCTGGTCCATTCGGGGAGCACGCCTCGCTCGCAGCGCGGGCAGATCAGCGGGGCGCGGGTGATCTCGGCGAACGAGTTGTCCTTGGTCCCGCACCAGGGGCAGACGTGCATCGCCTCGGCGATCGGGCCGTTGCAGCGGCGGCAGTGGAAGCGCATGCCGAGCGCCCGGCCGTGGCGGCGGCGGAACAGGTCCATTCCTACCGCAAACGGTGTAGGCACGGGCGCGGCCGGGCGGCGGAGCTTGCGCCGCGGCACCGCGCGCTCCTGCTCCAGCTTCCGGAACGCGGCCGTGAGCGCCGCGTCGAGCTCGACCGCCGATGGGTAGCGATCGGCCGGGTCGAAGGCGCAGGCGCGGCGCAGCACCGGACGCACGGCCTCGGGCACCTTCGCGGCGAAGCGCTCGTAGCGCTCCGGCGGCCAGGGGAACGGCCAGGCGAGCAGCTTCCCGGTCAGCAGCTCGTACGCGATCACGCCCAGCGAGAAGACGTCGCTTGCGAGCGTCGGCTTTCCGTAGGCCTGCTCCGGCGCCATGTAGCCCATCGTCCCGGCGTCGGTGTAGCTGCGCGACTCGGGCCGGACGAAGCGCGAGACGCCGAAGTCGGTGATCGCCGCGTGACCGTCGGCGAAGATCAGCACGTTCTCGGGCTTCACGTCGCGGTGCATCAGCGAGAGCGAGTGCGCGTGCGCGAGCCCCGCGGCCACGTCGCGCACGATCCGCAGCGCCACCCGGCCCGAGCGCCAGGCCGGGGCGTGGTCGTAGACGTGCCCGCGCGCCAGCTCGCTCGCCATCACGAAGCGGCCGTCGATCCAGTCCGCGTTCCGCGTGGCGACGATGTTCGGATGCGAGAGCCGGCAGGCGATGCGCGCCTCCGCCTCCATCGCCTCGCGCCCGAACTCGCGCACCACCCAGTCGAACGCGATCTTCAGCGCGACGCGCCGACCCTCTACGGTGTCGCGCGCGGACCAGACGTCGGAGAACGCGCCCTTCCCGAGCCGGCGCTCGAGGCGGTACTTGCCGAGGCGCGTGCCCTTCCGCAGAACTGGCGGCAATTCGCCCTAGCCGTAGATCAGCCGCGTCAGGAACTCGGCCACGCAGCCGGGCTTGGGCTCGCCGACGATCTCGACGGTGACCTTCTGCTTGAGCTGGATCGTGTTCGGGGCGACGAGCTCCGCCTCGAGCAGCTCGCGCGTGGCGCGCACGCTCGAGCCGACCTTCACGGGCGCGGGGAAGCGCACCTTGTCGAGGCCGTAGTTCACGCCCATGACCAGGCCCTGGTACGCCTCGGGGTCCGAGGCGGGAATGCTTCCCTGCAGGAACGGGAGCAGAGAGAGCGTGAGGAAGCCGTGCGCGATGGTCACCTTGTAGGGCGAGAGCTTCGCCGACTTCTCGGGGTCGACGTGGATGAACTGGTGATCCCCGGTCGCATCCGCGAACAGGTTGATCTGGCTCTGCTCGACCTTGTGCGGCGCGCCCGGTCCGTCGACCTTTCCGATCTGCCGCTTGAAGCGCTCGAGCCCCGTCTCCGCCTTGCTGGTCATCGCATCCTCCTTCGCTGCCGCGAGAGGGTTATACACGAGCCGGGCTAGACTCGGCGAGATGAGTCCGGAATCCACGAGAGCCTGCAGCGAGGTCAGCTTCGAGAGCGGCGAGCCGCTCGCGGGGACCGCCTCCGATGCGCCCCTGTTCGCCGCCTTCTCCTGGCCGAAGGCGCTCTGGCACCACGACGACGTGGCGCTCTCCGAGGGGCTGCCCGCGGAGATCCGCGACCTCGCCGGAGCCGCGAAGCGATCGGGCCGGAAGCTGCAGCTCCGGCTGTTCCAACGCACGGGCCGCCAGGCGAATGATCCGGTCGAGCTGATCTGCGCGGACTTCCAGCGCGCGCGCACGGCGCGGATCCCCGAGCTGCCGATCGAGCGCTGCGCGGCCGCGATCTCGGAGTTCATCGCGGGTGGCGGCGCCGGGACTCCACTGGAGCGCCCGCTCCTGCTGGTCTGCACCGACGGCAAGCACGATCTGTGCTGCGGGAAGCTCGGCCGCTCGATCGTCTCGGCGCTGCGCGCCGATCCGCAGCTGGAGGTCGCAGAGGTGAGTCACCTTGGCGGGCACCGGCTCGCCGCGAACTGCCTGGCGCTCGCGTCCGGAGAGCTGTACGGGCGCGTCGCGGCCGCGGACGCGCCCGCCCTGGCCGAATCGGTCCGACACGGCCGCGTGTACCTGCCGCGCTACCGCGGGCGAACCGGGCTGGACGAGCTGGCGCAGGTCGCCGAGGCTGCGGCGCTCGCGCGCTTCCCGAACGCGACGCAGGTCCGGCCCGGAGCCCCGCGGACCGACGGCGACGCGCGAATCGTGGCCGTCGAGCTACGCGATGGGGACGTCGCGCGCCGGCTCGCGGTACGATGCGTCGCGCGCGTCTTCGAGGTCTTCGCGTCGTGCGGGGACCTCGCGCCCGAGCCGCGCGCGCGCTGGATCGCGCAGAGCGGCGAAGAGGAGAAGATCTGATGGAGACCGTCGCGCCCGAGGAAGTCGGCCTTTCGTCGCAGCGCCTGGCGCGGATCGAGCGCCACCTCGAGCGCCGCTACCTGGACCAGAAGAAGATCGCGGGCGCGCTGACGCTGGTCGCGCGGCGCGGAAAGGTGGCCCACCTCGCGCCGGTCGGGATGATGGACCGGGAGCGCGGCAAGCCGATGCGCGAGGACACGATCTTCCGCATCTACTCGATGACCAAGCCGATCACCTCCGTCGCGCTGATGACGCTGTACGAGCACGGGCACTTCGGGCTCGACGACGCGGTGCACAAGTACATCCCGTCGTTCGCCGAGCTGAGCGTCTACGAGGGCGGCAACCACCCGCTCTTCGCCACGCGCCCGATCGAGCGGCCGATGACGATCCGCGACCTGCTCACGCACACGTCCGGGTTGACCTACGGATTCATGGAGCGCACCAACGTGGATCGCGCCTACCGCAAGCTCGGCATCGGCGACCGCGGCGTCACGCTCGCCGAGACGGTCGAGAAGCTCGCCCGGCTGCCGCTCGAGTTCTCGCCCGGGACTCGCTGGAACTATTCGGTGTCGACCGACGTGATCGGCCACCTGATCGAGCGGATCTCGGGCAAGCGCCTCGACGCGTTCCTGCGCGACGAGATCTTCGCGAAGCTCGGCATGCACGACACGGGCTTCCACGTGCCCGCCGACCGGCTCGGGCGCCTGGCGACGAACTACACGCGCATGCCCGACAAGAGCGTGCGCGTCGAGGACGACCCGGCCGCGAGCGCGTACGCGGCGGAGCCCGCGTACCTGTCGGGCGGCGGCGGGCTGGTCTCGACCGCGAGCGACTACCTGCGCTTCTGCCAGATGCTGCTGAACGAGGGCGAGCTCGACGGAGAGCGGATTCTCGGGCGCAAGACGATCGAGCTGATGACCGAGAACCACCTGCCCGACGGGCGCGACATCGCCGAGCTCAACCTGGGCGGACAGTTCAGCCAGGTGACCTACAACGGTGTCGGCTTCGGGCTGGGCTTCTCCGTCACGCTCGACCTCGCGCGTGCGCAGACCGTCGGCTCGCCCGGCGAGTACGCCTGGGGCGGCGCGGCCAGCACCGCGTTCTGGATCGACCCGGCCGAGGAGCTGATCGTGATCTTCATGACCCAGTTCATGCCCTCTGGCACCTTCAACTTCCGTGGCCAGCTGAAGTCGATCATCTACCCGGCGATCATCGACTGAGCAGCGCTCGGGGATTTCGTGCCGGCGGTGCCGCGCTTCGCGGTAGAATCCCCGCATGCGTAGCCTGCCTCTCGCGCTTCTCCCGGTCTTCGCGCTGCTCTCGTCGCCGGCGGCCTCCGCGCCGATCATCGTGAACGAGTTCAACGCGGTCTCGTCGGCGAACTACCTGGACGGCGGCAACTCCGACTCGACCCTGGGGATCGTGCAGGGGAATGGCGGAGACTGGGTCGAGCTGGTCGTGATCGCGGACCACTTCGACCTGCGCGGCGGATCGCTCTCGATCCTCGAGGGTCAGCTGCCCGGACGGAGCACCACGGTCCTGACCTTCAGCCAGGACGCGCTCTGGGGCGATCTTCGGGCCGGGACGATCATCACCGTCGCCGAGGACATCGCCGACGACACGGGCTACGACCCGTTCGGCGGCGACTGGTGGATCAACGTCCAGGCCAACGCCTCCGGATCGGGCCAGTTCATCACGGCGAGCAATTTCTCGGTCTCGAACGACGACACGCAGATCACGCTCCTTGACGCGCTCTCGCAGGTCTGGTTCGGGCCCGCCGGCGAGGGCATCCAGCCGCTCACGGGGATCAACAGCCGCGAGGTCTGGAAGCTCGAGGCGGACCCGAGCGCCTCGATCACACCGACCTCGAGCTACAACGACGGCAGCTCGAGCTCGTTCGGCGCTCCGAACCTGTGGAGCGGCGGCGCGAGCGTGCAGGACTTCTCGGCGCTGCGTTCCGTGGTGGTTCCCGAGCCGGGCGCTGCGACGCTTCTCGGTGTCGCGCTCGCCGCCGGGACGCTCTTCAGCCGCCGATCTCGGCGCGGAGCTTGAGCCGCTGCTGGTAGGCGTCGCGCACCAGCTGCGCGTCGCGGACGAAATGGTCGAGCTCGGAGAGCGTCAGCGCCTGAGGCCCGTCGCAGAGCGCCTCCTCGGGGCGCGGGTGGAAGTCGACGAGCACCATGTTCGCGCCCGCGATCAAGCCCTGCGCGGTGACGTGGTGGATGTCGAGCAGACCGTCGGGCGCGACCAGCTTCTTTCCGACCGAGTGCGACGGGTCGATGCAGACGGGCATGCGCGTCAGGCGCTTCACCACCGGCACCATCGCGAAGTCGACGAAGTTGCGGTGCGGGTCGCCCAGGTTCGTCTTCATTCCGCGCAGGCCGAAGATGATCTTGTGGTTGCCGCCGCTCGCGACGTACTCGACGGCGTTCAGCGACTCCTCGAGCGTGATGCCCATGCCGCGCTTGAACAGCACCGGGAACTCCTGCTGCGCGCCGACCGACTTCAGCAGCTCGAAGTTCTGCGCGTTTCGCGTGCCGATCTGCAGCATCACGCCGGTCGGCTGACCCGAGATCTGCAGCGCGCGGCGGATCTCGTCGATCTGGGGCTCGGAGGTGATCTCCATCGCGATCACGCGGATCGCGTACTTCCCCGCGAGCTCGAAGACGAACGGCAGGCAGGCCGCCCCGTGGCCCTGGAAGTCGTACGGGCTGGTGCGCGGCTTGTAGGCTCCGGCTCGCGTGGTCTGGATTCCCGCCGTGCGGAGCGCGCGGAACGTGTCCTCGAGGTTCTGGCGCGTGTCGACGGCGCAGACCCCGGGGAAGAGGTGGAAGCCGTCCTGGCCGAAGTGCAGTCCGTTGTACTCGAAGCCGACCGACTCGGAGCGGCCCTCGTGGCGGCCGATCGTGCGGTAGCGCTCGCGGATCCGGATCACCTTCTCGACCGCGGCGATCTCTTCGAACGCCTCCGACGAGATCGTCGTCGTCGGCCCGAGCAGGTAGATCTCGGTCAACGTGCGCGTGGCGCCCTCGATCACGTGCAGCTCGGTGTGCACGTCGGGAAAGCGCTCCGCCGTGCGGATGACCTGCCGGGTCTCGGGGGAGTCGGGGCCGAACTCGGACTTCATCACGATGATCATGGGGCGCTCATCTTACTGTGATAACGTGCGCCCCCGCTAGCCGAGGGGCCTCGACACGATGCAGAGACGCCGCGCAGGACCGCTCGCTCTCGCCGCGCTCGCGCTCGCGCTCACCGCCGCGGATTCGGCAAGCGACCTGCGCGACCTCGAGGTCGAGTCCCCGCGCGCGCCCTCGCGCCTGCTCGATACGCCGCTCGCGATCTCCGTCGTGTCCTCCGAGGAGATCCAGCGCGCGAGTCCGGCGACCTCGATCGAGTCGGCCTTCGACCTGGTCCCCGGAACCTTCTCGCAGGGCGGAACGAACTTCGCGCAGGACGCGCGCGTCTCGATCCGAGGCTTCGGTTCGAGCGCGCAGTTCGGAATCCGCGGCGTCCACATGTACGTCGACGGGATTCCCTCGACGCTGCCGGACGGCCAGACCGAGGTCGACTCGCTCGAGATGGACTTCGTCGACCGGATGGAGATCCTGCGCGGGCCGATCTCGTCGCTGTACGGCGGCGGTGGCGGGGGAATCATCTCGGTCGAAACCTTCGCGCCGACGAAGCAGCCGGTCGTCCGCGCGCGCGCCACGTGGGGCAGCTACGACCTGCAGCGCTACAGCGCGCTCGCCACCGGCACCGCGGCGGACACCGGCTACGTGCTCGGGATCTCGAGCACCCGCACCGACGGATTCCGCTATCACTCCAAGGCGGAGCAGTGGAACCTGCTCGCGAAGCTCGAGCGCGAGCTCGCGGGAGGCACGGTTCTGGGGTTGTCGTTCTCGAACGTGAGCGCGCCGGTGGGCGAGGAGCCCGGCGCGCTGACCGAGTCCCAGGTCGACGACGACCGCGACCAGGCGCAGCCTGGAGCGCTCGCGTTCAATGCGCGCGAGAAGCTCGACCAGCAGAAGCTCGCGCTCACGCTGCGCCGCCCGTTCGGCGAAGGCCGGCAGCTGCGCGCGGTGCTCTGGGGTCTGCAGCGCGATTTCGCCAACGCCCTGCCCTTCAACCGGCGCGTCGACCTCGACCGCAGCGCGTGGGGCGGTTCGCTCGTCTTCGCCGACGCCTCGGGCCCCGTGCATCTGACGGCAGGCTTCGACGTCGACCTGCAGCGCGACCTGCGCGTGAACTTCCAGAACCTGGGAGGAGCGCGCGGCGACGAGACGTTCCGCCAGTCCGAGAACGTGACGACGCTGGGGCCGTGGCTCTCGGCCGAGACGCGCTTCGCGAACGGCTTCGGCGTGGTCGGCGGAGTGCGCTGGGACTGGACGAAGTTCGACTTCGGCGATCGCTTCGTGACCGCGACCAGCGGCGACGGCTCCGACGAGAAGACCTTCCGCGATCTCTCGCCGCGCTTCGGGATCTTCTGGCGCCACTCCGACGCGTTCTTCGCCTACGCGAACTACGACTCGGCCTTCCAGGTTCCGACCACGACCGAGCTTCAGACCCCGAATCCCGACGGCGGCTTCCAGAGCGACTTCGACGCCGAGAGCGCGAACGGCCTCGAGGTCGGCGCGAAGGGTCTGCTCTTCGACCGGCTCTACTACGACGTGGCGCTCTTCGCGCTGCGCGTGCGGAACGTCGCGGTTCCGTACGAGAACGCCGCGGGAGTCACCTACTACCAGGACGCGGGCGAGTCACACCGGAGCGGGCTGGAGCTCGCGCTCTCGGCCTGGCTCGCGCCGGGTCTCTCCGCGCGCGGGAGCTACACCTACGCGAGTTACCGCTATCACGACTTCGACTCCGTCGACCTCGGCTCCGGAGCCGTCGTCTCGCAGGACGGGCACCTGGAGCCGAACGCCCCGGTGAACGTGCTCGGGCTCGAGCTGCGCTGGGACCACCCGTCGGGCTTCTTCGCGATCTCGAGCCTGCGCTACTTCTCGAAGCTCTGGGTCGACGACGCGAACAGCGCCTCGGCCCCCGCGGCCACCACCACCAACCTGCGGCTCGGCTGGGACCTGCGCCGCGGCGACCTCGCGATCACGCCCTTCGTCGGCGCGCAGAACTGGACCGGCACGAAGTTCGACGACCGCATCCGGCCCAACGCGAGCTTCGGCCGCTACTACGAGCCCGCCCCGCGCGCCACGCTCTACGGCGGAGTCGAGCTGCGCTACGCGAGCGCCGCGCGCTAGACGTCCCAGCACTCGTGTAGGCTTGCCGCGGAGGGATTCGGCATGAGCGAGGTTTCAGAGCTTCCCGCCGAAGGGCTGGTCGAGCGCGTGCGCGCGCTTCTGCCGCAGATCGCCGCGGCCGCGCCCGCGGCCGAGCAGGCGCGCAAGGTCGACGACACGGTGATGAAGGGTCTGGAGGGAACGGGCGTGTTCCGCTCCTACGTGCCGCGGCGCTTCGGCGGCTACGAGATCGACATCGACACGTTCATCGACGTGGGCGTCGAGGTCGGCTCGGCCTGCACGTCGACCGGCTGGATCACCACGTTCTACGCGGAGCACAACTGGCTGCTCGGACACTTCGCGCCCGAGGCGCAGGCGGAGATCTTCGGCGCGCAGCCGTACGTGCTCGCTCCCGGCGCGATCAGCCTGAACGGGCGCGCCACGCCGGTCGAGGGCGGCCACACGCTCTCGGGACGCTGGCCCTGGGGCACCGGGATCATGCACGCGGATTGGGTGATGGTGAGCGGGTTCGTCGAGACTCCCGATCGGATGCCCCAGGCGCGGCTCTTCGTCGCGCCGCGCGAGAAGTTCGGGATCGTCGACACCTGGTACGCCTCGGGCCTGTGCGCGACGGGCAGCAACGACATCGTCGCCGAGAAGATCTTCGTGCCCTCGCACATGAGCCAGGAGCTCGCGCCGATCGGATCCGGCGAGAGCCCCGGCGCGGCGTGGCTGGGCAGCGCCACCTACCGCTACCCGATGATCCCGTTTCTGGCGCTGACGGCCGCGGCGCCGCTGGTCGGCGCCGCACGCGGCGCCACCGCGCTCTTCGAGTCGCGTCTGGGCGAGCGGCGCATGTTCGGCACCACGACGCGTCAGGGCGAGAAGCCTGCCGCGCAGATCCGGCTCGCGCACCTGCTCACCCGCGCCCGCGCGGTCGAGGATCAGCTGCGCAGCATCGGGGCGGCGATCGTGCGCTGGGCCGAGAAGGGCGACCCCTGCCCCGCCGTCGAGCGCGCGCGGCTGCGGCTCGCGGTCGCGCACGTCGTCGCCGACGCGCGTGACGTCGTCCGCGACGCGGCGGAGGCGAGCGGCGCCACGGCCCATCTCTCCAACCACCCGCTGCAGCGCTTCCTGCGCGACGTACACACAGGAGCGTCGCACGCGATCTTCGACCTGGACGGCGCGGCGGAGCTCTACGGGCGGCTGCGGCTGGGACTGGACGCGAGCGGGCTGATCTAGCTCAGCCGCGCGGGGTCAGGAACTCCTCCGCGCCGAGGTCGAGCGCGTGGCGCGCGTGGCGGCGCGCCATGCAGAGGAACATCTCGTTCCCGCGCGTCGTCTCCTGCACGATCATCGACGCCACCACGGTCACGGCGAAGCCCGCGAACGAGCCGCGCCGGTAGTCGGCCCAGCAGCGCTCCCAGTCGTAACCGCGCACGCCGAGCTCGATCAGTCGCGCGTGGTAGTCGCGCACGATCCCGCGTTCCACCGGACGGCGCACCTCGGGCAGGAGCGACGCACCGAGCAGATACGCGACGTCCGAGAGCGGCGAGCCCAATACGAAGCTCTGCCAGTCGACCGCTGTCACGCGCGGCGGCGAGCAGGTCTCGTCGATCAGCAGGTTGTCGAGCCGATAGTCGATGTGCACCACCGAGAACGGCTCCGCGGGGTACTCGAACGGCGGGCCGCTCGCGCCTGCGACCCGGCGGAGGATCCCGATCACGTCGGCGTCGAGCTCGCTGCCGTAGCGCGCGACGAAGGACGGGAGCAGTGACTCGTAGAGCGGGCGGCTCGCGCCCGACGAGCCGACCACCCAGTCGACCTCGCGAAGCTTCGCGTCGCACCAGGTCGGCGCGTGCAGGCCCGCGACCTCGAGCGCCGCCGCGCGCGCGACCTCCGGCGAGCAGCCGCGGATCTGGTCGCCCGCGATCGCCGGCGCCATGTCCTCGAGAATCAGCGCGAAGTCGGGCCCGACCCCGTCGACCTGCGCGAAGTAGCAGTGCGGCGTGCGGATCCGCAGCCGGGGCGCGAGCGTGCGGTAGAACTCGACCTCCTTGCGGTACAGGCCGAGCGCGACGCCCGTCTCGCGGCTCTTCGCGTCGTCGGAGGGGAACTTGCCGACCAGCGAGCGCGGCGCGTCGGATCCCCCGTTCGCGAGCTCGAGCCGGAAGCGGTAGCAGCGCCCGAGCTGACCGGTGCCGATGCGCTCGGCAGTGAAGCCGAGCACCTCTGCGGACCCGAAGCCCGCGGACCCGAGCACGCGGGTCAGGAACACTGCGTCGATGTTCTCCGGCGTCGGGATCGCGTCTTGCACCGGCCGAGCTTACCGGTTTCGGCGCGGGGATTGGCCGCGGGGCGCGAACCTGACATCCTGTGCAAGAGTTCCGGCCATTCACGATTCACGAGGAGTCCGAGATGAACGACGCCGACAAGGAGCGCGCGATCGCGCTGCTCAACACCATCATGGAGCTCGAGCTCGCCGGCGTGGTCCGGTACACGCACTACTCGCTGATGGTCTTCGGTCTCAACCGGATCCCGATCGTCGGCTGGCTGAAGGCCAACTCCGACGAGAGCCTGCTGCATGCGCGCAAGGCCGGCGAGCTGGTGGTGTGGCTCGGCGGGCACCCGTCGCTCGAGATCGGCGCGCTGCTCGAGACCCACCGGCACGACGTCACCGACATCCTGCGCGAGAGCCTGGAGCACGAGAAGTCCGCGCTCGCGCGCTACTACGAGCTGATGCACGCGGTGCCCCGTAAGTCGGTCCTGCTCGAGGAGTACGCACGGCAGATGGTCGTCGCGGAGGAGCTGCACCTCGACGAGGTGAACAAGATGCTGCGCCATCCCGACGCGGTCTAGAAGCTCGAGCCTAGACACGTGACGAAGGAGCGAATCCGGATCGGAATCGTCGGCGGCGGGCGGATCTCCGATCTGCAGTGTCTCGGTTATCTCGAGCATCCGGACGCGGAGATCGCCTCGGTCTGCGACGTCGACCTGACGCTCGCTCGGCGCCGGGCGGACGAGTGGGGCGCGCGCAGCGCGTACGCGAGCCTCGACGAGCTTCTCGCCGACCCCGAGATCGACGCGGTGGACATCCTGACGCCGCACCACCTGCACGCGGCCCAGGCGATCGCCGCGCTCGAGGCGGGCAAGCACGTCTCGTTGCAGAAGCCGCCGGTGCTCTCGCTCGCAGAGTGGGATGCGGTCACGGCCGCCGCGCGGCGCTCGGGGCGAACGCTGCGCGTGTTCGAGAACTTCATGTACTACCCGCCGCACCGGAAGGCGAAGGAGCTGATCGCGCAGGGCGCGATCGGCGAGCCGATCTCGGTGCGCGTGAAGACCGCCGCGGGACATCCCTCGGGCGGATGGACCGTGGCGCCGTCGTCGCAGGCCTGGCGCACGGATCCGTCGCGCTGCGGCGGAGGCCCCACCACCTTCGACCACGGCTACCACTGCTACAACATGGCGCGCTTCTTCATCCCCGCGGAGATCGAGCGCGTGCACGCGTTCATCCACTGGTTCCGGCTCGGCGAGGACTCCTGGTACGACGGGCCCGCGCTGATCTCGTGGAAGTACGCCGGCGCGATGCCGCGCTTCGGCTCGTGGGAGGTGATCGCGTCGCTCGCGATGAAGGTGCGCTCGAAGTACTACGTGAGCGATGACCGGATCGAGATCCACGGCACCAGCGGAATCATCTGGGTGAATCGCTGCACGGGTCAGCTTCTCGACGAGCCCGCCGTGGTTCTCTACGCCGATGGCGAGACGCGCGCCTTCCACGGCATCGACGCCGACTGGGCCGACTCGTTCCGACTGGGCACGCGCGACTTCGTCGACGCGCTGCGCGAGGGACGCCAGCCGCCGCAGGATGCGGGCGAAGCGAGGCAGACGCTCGCCTTCGCGCTCGCCGCCGGGATCTCCGCGGCCGAGAAGCGTGAGGTGACCCTGGCGGAGCTGCTCGGAGGCGGAGCCTCAGCCGGCTAGGGCCCGGAACGCGGCGAGCACGCGCTCGCCGCCCCTGGGGTCGTCGAGAATCGTCCGCTCGATCCAGGGTGTCTGCTGCTCGCGCCGGAGTTTCGGCTGCTCGTCGCGCACGAAGCGCACGACCACGTCCCAGAGCCGGTCGACGATCTCGGCGCCCGCGATCGTCCCGCCGTCGGTTTTCTTGAACGTGACCGAGCGCAGCTCGCCGAGATCGACGCGGAGCGAGGTGACGTGCACCGCCTCGTCGGCGCGGATCCGCTCGATCATGGCTGCGGCCTCGTCGGCCTGCGCGCGGCGCTCGCGGAACAGCTCCGGGTCGAGGAGCAGGCGCTGGTCGAAGCTGAACAGGCTCTCGGCGCCGTACTCGATCAGCAGCAGGTTCATCATCAGCAGCACGAGCTGCTCGAACGGCTGGGGCAGCTCGGGCGCGAGCCGCGCGGCGCTGTCGGGCCGCCCGAGAAACTCGGGCGGCGTCGGCATCGGGTAGCTCCGCGGACCGAAGGCGAGGTCGCGCACCACGAACCACATCACGTCGTGGGCGCCGATTCCGCGCGCCGGCTCGCCGCCCTCGTCGAGGCCGTGCGCCTTCAGCATCCCCTTCGAGAGATGCCCGATCGCCATCCCCGAGATGTCCTCGACGATGATCTTCTGCAGATCGGGGAAGACGGCGTCGGCGATGAAGCGGCCGCGCGCCTCGAGCAGGCCGGTGGTCGTGAACGAGTCCCAGAGCACGCGGTCCACGCCCTCGCGAAGCAGCAACTTCATCTGCGCCTCGTTCGGGTAGCGGTCGGGGCTCATCAGCGCGGGATCGACGGCCAGCACGTCTCCGCTCCGGGCGCGCAACGCGTCGGTCCACGCCCGCACCGCCGGCACACGCACCCGCGTGCGCGGCGGGATGTAATGGCCGCTCGCGTCGAATCCGCCGTGCAGGCGATGTCCCATCGCCTGGTGCGGACGCGCGTAGTCGTGGTCGCTCATGATCTCCTGCTCGGTGTAGACCAGCTTTGCCATCTCAGTTACCCGCCTTTCGCACCGCTTCGCTCATCTCGCGCATCCGCTCCTGCCGGCGCCGGGTCGCCTCGTCGAGCGCGGTGCTGCCGCTGGTCTCGGCGATCGCGAAGCCGTACGGGGTGATCGGCGGGATCTCGGCGTCGGCGAGCTCCTTCATGCGGTTCTTGCGCGCCATCGCCCGCTCGAGCGCGGGCGCGAGTCGCGCGAGCTTCTTGCGCTCCCGCTCGGCCTCTCCGGCCTTGAAGCGCGGCATGACCTCGCGCGAGAACAGCTCGAGTGACTCGCAGATGTGCGCGTGCTGGTTCTTTCCGCCCTGCTGGATGAAGACCACCTGGTCGACGCCCGCGTCCGCGAACTGCTGCAGGTGCGCGCCGACCTGCTCGGGGGTTCCGATTCCGCCCTCGCCCATTCCCACTTCGGGAAGCGAGCCGCGCATCGCCTCGTACTGCTTCCAGATGTCGGTGCGTCCGGGCACGTGCTTGCCGAAGGCGTAGTGGTGGCCGAGCCCGAACTGGAAGAAGCGGAACCCGTCGAGACCGCGCCGCCGGGCCTCCTCGGCGTCGTGGTTGACCGAGAAGCTCGTGACCATGGCGATGTTCGGGTTGATCGCGTGACCGATCGGCGTGCACTCGCGCTCGAGCGTCGTGTAGTAGTCGTCGACCCACTTCTTCGCCTCGGCCATGTCGACGAAGGCGAAGGTCAGCGCGCCGAGCCCGAGCTGCGCGGCCAGGTGGATCGTCTCGCGATTCGAGCACGCCACCCAGAGCGGCGGATGCGGGCGCTGCACCGGCTTGGGAACCAGATTCCGGCACGGCATCGAGAAGAACTTGCCCTCGAAGCCGGGATACGGATCCATCGCGAGCAGGTTCGCGGTCTGCTCCACGGTCTCGCGCCACTGCGCGCGGCGCGTGGCCGGGTCGATGTTGAAGCCCTCCAGCTCCGCGCGCGACGCGGACTCTCCGGTGCCGAACTCCACGCGTCCGTTCGAGACCAGGTCGAGCGTCGCGACTCGCTCGGCGACGCGCGCCGGATGGTTGTACTCGGTGGGCATGAGCACGATCCCGTGCCCGAGCCGGATGTACTTGGTGCGCTGCGAGGCCGCGGCCAGGAAGACCTCGGGCGCCGCGGAGTGCGAGTACTCCTCGAGGAAGTGGTGCTCGACCTCCCAGGCGTAGTCGATGCCGAGCCGGTCGGCGAGCTCGATCTGGTCGAGCGCCTCCTGGAAGAGACGCTGCTCGCTGCCCTCGGTCCACGGACGCGGCAGCTGGTGCTCGTAGAAGATCCCGAACTTCATCTCACTTCTCCTTCTGCTCTTGGTTCGCGGATTCGGCGCTGCGCCGCGCGCCGTGACTCAGCAGCCGGTCGAGCTCGCGCGCGAAGCGGTGCGTCTGCTCGCGCCGGTCCTCCGCGTCGGCGATTCGCGATTCCGCGCGCACCGACCAGAGCAGCACGGCGCAGTGCAGCACGTGCGCGAGCATCTCCGCATCGATCCCCGGGGCGGCAGCGTCGCTCGCGGCGAACTGCTCGATCGCCTGCAGGTAGCGCTGCCAGCCGGTGTGATTGGCGATCGGAATCTGCGACAGGATCCCGTAGACCCAGAGCCGGCCGACCTCGGGATGCTCGAGCAGATAGTCGAGCATGAATCCGACGCGCTGGTCGGGCGCGGCCGCGCTCACGAGCAGTGAGCTGACCTCTTCCGAGATGCGCTCGATCACCGCGCCGAGCAGATCCTCTCGCGTGCGGAAATGCTGGTACAGCGTCACGCGGTTCACGCCCGCGCGGTGCGCGACGTCCGACATCGTGAGCGAATCGGGGCCTCGCTCGGCGACCAGCTCGCGGGCCGCCTCCAGGATCGATCGGCGGGTCGCCGCCGGATCCCGGCGAGAGGGGACGCGTGCCGCGCTGCCCTGACTCATGGCGCCACTCTAGTCCGGCAGCGAGCAGGAAGACAACAGCGTTGTCGTCCAGCCAAGCGGCCCGAACCCGCACGCCCGCGTGGTACCGTGCGCGGCAGTGGAGGGGTCGATGCGCCTTCCCGAGCGAATGAGGGCCGTCGTGCAGCACGGCCCGCGTGATCTGCGCGTGGAGGAGCTGCCGCTCGCAGCGCCGAGGCCCGGCGAGGTGCTGGTGCGCGTGCGGGCGACCGGAATCTGCGGCTCGGATCTGCACTTCTGGAAGCACGCGACCTACGGCTCGGGCGTGGTGCTCGGCCACGAAGTGGCGGGCGAGCTGGCCGCCGTGGGTGAGGGCGTGCGTGGCCTCGCGCCCGGAGCGCTCGGCGCGGTCCACACCGGCGCGCCCTGCGGCCGCTGCGAGCGCTGCCGGGCCGGGCTGGGCAGCCACTGCCGCGATGGCATCTCGCTCGGCAACGGCAAGGGGATCGGCGGGCTGGCCGAGTTCGTCGCGGTTCCCGCGGTGTGCTTCATCCCGGTGTCGGGCGGCCTCGACCCCGGTGCGCTCTGCTTCGCCGAGCCGCTCGCGAACGGGCTGCGCTGCCTGGACCACCCCGAGGTGAGACAGGCGAAGAGCGCGCTCGTGATCGGAGCAGGCCCGATCGGTCTGTCGTGCCTGGCGGCGGCGCGAGTCTACGGAGTGAGCGACGTCTGGGTCGTCGAGGGCCGCGCGCGAAGGCGCGAGGCCGCGCTCCGGCTGGGCGCGGAGCGTGTGCTCGATCCGGCCGAGGACGTTCGGGCCGAGGTCGCGCGGCGCTTCGGCCCCGGCCCCGAGCTGGTGATCGAAGCGGTCGGCCTGCCCGAGACGATCGAGCGCGCGCAGCGGCTGGTGCGCCCGCGCGGCACGGTGTTCCTGATGGGGCTGTGCCTGGACGAGCTGCCGATGCGGCCGATCCGCTGGCTCCTGAACGAGCTCACGCTGCGCTCGAGCCTGGGCTGCGAGCTCGAGGAGCACCGCCGCGCCGTCGAGCTGATCGGGTCGGGCGCGATCGACGCCGCGCCGCTGATCACGCGCCGGATCGCGCTGAGCGAGGCGCCCGAAGCGTTCGCGGCGCTGGCGGCGGGAGCGGACGAGATCAAGGTGGTCGTCGAGCATGGGCGGGGCTGACGAAGAATCGCCCTCGTCGCTCTCGCTCGCCGAGGCGCGAGCGCTCTTCCCCGCGCTCGAGCGGGTGGCGTACTTCGCGACGAACGCGCAGGGACTTCTACCGACGACGGCGCGCGACCGCGCCAGCGCGGCGCTGGAGCGCCTGTGCAGCCGCGGCTTCGGCGGCGCGCTCGAGCTCGAGGCCGAGGTCGAGACGGTGCGCGCGAAGCTGGCTCGGCTGATCGGCGCCGATCCGCACGAGATCGGCTTCGTGCGCAACACCGGAGAGGGTCTCTGCTACGCGGCCGAGGCGCTGCCGCTCTCGCCGGGCGACGAGGTGCTCTGCTTCGCGGGCGAGTACCGCAGCGTGGTGCACGCGTTCCAGGGCGCGGCGCCGCGCGGCATCTCGGTGCGCGTGGCGCCCGCCGAGGACGGGCGGGTCACGGCCGCTCTGCTGCGAAGCGAGCTGCGCGAGCGCACGCGCGCGGTCGCGCTCTCCTGGGTGCGCTACGACACCGGCGCGCGCGCGGACCTCGCCTCGCTCTCGGCGGTCACGCGCGCGGCGGGAACATTCCTCGTCGTCGATGCCATCCAGGGGCTCGGCGCGCTGCCGCTCGACGTGCGCAGCGCCGGCGTCGACGTGCTCTGCGCTGGCGCGCACAAGTGGCTGCTCGGCCTGCCCGGCACGGGAGTGCTCTACCTGAGTCGGGAGCTCCTGCCCAGGCTCGTCCCGTCACACCTGGGCGTCGGATCGATGGCAGACGCCACTCGCGCGCACCTCGCGACCGATCCGTATCTTCCGATCCCGGCGTCGGGTGCTCGCCGCGTCGAGGAGGGCGCGCGCAACACGCTCGGGATCGCCGCGCTCGGCGCGAGCCTCGATCTGCTGCAGCGCGTCGGCCCGACGGCGATCCGCGACCAGATCCGCCGCGTGACCGACCGCCTCTGCGCCGGGATCATCGCGGCGGGCGGCCGCGTGCGCAGCCCGCGCGGCGGCGAGGAGTGGTCCGGCATCGTGCTCCTCGAGCCCCCGCCGGGTGTAGACGCCGCCGCGCTCGCGGGCCGGATGCTCCGCGAGCGGATCGCGATCGGCGCGCGCGAGGGCGCCCTCTGGGCCGGCGCGCAGTTCTACACCACGCAGCAGGACGCGGACCGCGTGCTCGCGCTGCTCTGAGCGGAGGCGCCCGCACTCGCGGGCGGCTAGAAGGAGAGCTCGGCGCGGGCGCCGAGCACCAAGGCGTCGTCGACGTGGTCGTCGAACCCGGGATCGATCACGTACTGCAGGTCGGGCTGGAAGCTCAGCCAGGGCGTGAGCTGCATCCGGTAGCTGAGCTCGAGCGCGACCTCGGCATGCTTCACGGAGGCGCCCTCCGCCTCGCGGGCGCGCTCGAAATCGTGCCCGGCAAAGGCGGCGGCGACACCCAGTCCGAGCTGGTCCTCGGGGCGCTCGCGAAACAGTCCGGTGTAGACGGCCCCGACACCCGCGTAGTACGCGACCTCGTTCTGCTCCGCGTTTGCAAGGCCCAGACGCGCGAAGGCCGAGAGCCCGCGCCCGGGCGACTGCGGTTCCCGGTAGACGGCTCGCTCGGCGAGCAGGTACGCGCCGTAGTTGCCGCGCTGCCGGCGCGGGTTGCCGTCCGAATCGACGCCGCGAATCTCGTCTCCCTTTGCGGAGTAGTACCAGCCGCCGAGACCCACCTTGGTGTAGGGAGCGTCGCCCGCGGCCCCACCGCCGCCGAGGAGGCCGAGCTCGCCGATGCAGAAGACGCCGTCATCGCTCCGCAGGCTGAAGTGACCCTTGCCCGCGCGCGAATCATCGGGATCGCCCGGCACGCCGTCGAGTACGGCGATCCGGGCGTAGACCTCGGGAGCGGGTCGGACGTCCAGGCGCAGGCCGAGCGAAGTCGAGGGGAAGATGCTCGGACCGTTGCGGCCGCTCTGCGACAGGTCCTTTCCGGTGCCGAACGAGCTGTTCAGGAACAGCGAAGCGGACTCCATGACGTCGAACTCCCCGGCCACGTCGTAGAGCCCGGCCAGCAGCGACATCCTCCCGTCGAGCAGCTCCTGCTGGATCCAGGCCTCGTAGAGCTTCCATTCCTCCGCGCGTCGATGTTGTCGAGCGTCTGTGTGTCGCCGGCGTTTTCGCTCGGGCTCCCGGTGTTCAAGAGGCCGAGCCCGTAGACGAAGATCGTCCCGCCCTTCCACCCGAGCAGCGGCTCGGTCTCGAACGTCAGCATCAGATCGACGTCACTCAGGTACTCGGTGTCGTGCTCGATCCCGCCAGCGACGACTCCCATCACGTCGCTCGTGCCGACCAGCTCCACGCTGACGCCCTGGTCCGCGAGCGTGCCGCGCAACCCACCCCAGTCTCCACCGAGGCTTTCCTGCTTCCAGATGTTCTCCGACGCGGCAGATGCGGCGCCGAGCGTCGCACACGCGAGCGCCAGAGCCACGACTTGCGCCAGCGAGTCTCCACGTCTAGCGCGCATCCGCGCTCTCGGCCGACGCGATTCGGTGTCGGCCGGCCCAGACGAAGCTGCCGGCTACCAGCAGGGCGGCTGCGACCTGGGCGGCAAGCGTCTGCGCGGTCGGGAAGATTCCCAGCGCCGGAACCCGGACGAATGCGACCGCGTTCACGCCGACGGCTCCCGCCTCTTGCAGCGCCGACACGCCCTGCCCGACGAAGATCACCGCGAGCGCCGCCAGCACGACCGACGTGACCTTGAAGAACTGGCCGATCGGAAGCCGGAGCCCGTACCGGAACACGCCCCATCCGACCAGCGCGAGCAGCCCCACCGCACTGCCCATTCCGGCGAGAAGCGGCCCTCCACCGGCGTCCCCGGCCTGCGCCCAGAGCGCCTGGTAGAACAGGACGATCTCGAAGAGCTCTCGGTAGACCGCCAGGAAAGACACGCTCGCGAGCGCCCAGAGCGTGCGGCGGTTCAGCGCGCCGCCGACGCGATCGCGCAGGAAGCTCTGCCACGCGCGGGAGTTCGCATTCGAATGCAGCCAGACCCCGACGTAGAGCAGCACGCCCGCGGCGAGAAGCGCGCTCACCGCCTCTGTCATCTCGCGGCTCGCCCCGGAGATGGCCACGACGTACGTCGCGACGAACCAGGTCGCGGCGCCCGCCACGAGTGCGAGTCCCCAGCCGAGATGGACCCAGGGAAGTGAGTCGCGTCGCTCGCTCTTGACGAGGAAGGCGATGATCGCGGCCAGCACCAGAATCGCCTCGAGCCCCTCGCGGAACAGAATCAGAAGCGACGAGGTGAACAGCGCGCCGGCGCCGAGACTGTCGCCCTCGAGGCGCGTCTGCGCGTGCTCGAGCAGAGCGACGATCGCGCCGAGCTGGCGCTCTACATCCTCCGCGGGCTCGCCCGAACCGAGCTTCGTGCGGTACGTCATCATCTCGGCTTCGATCCGGGTGCGCAGATCCGAGTCGACGGCGTCGAGGCTGGCCTCGATCAGCTCGAAGCCCTCGAGATAGGCCGTGAGTGCCAGCCGCTGCGCGGTGGCGGAGTCTCCGCCGCGACTCGCGAGGAGGCTCTCGCGCAAGGTCTTCACCGTGAAGTCGATCGGCGAAGCCGCGACCGCCGCAAGCGCCTCGGGGTGAGCGCGCAGCCAGCGCTGAGCATCGGCGGCGTCGGCCCCGAAGCGCGCCGCGACCTCGTCGCTGGAGAGCGTCGCGACGTTGCCGAGATCGGAGAAGGTCTCGGCGTGCTTCCCCGTCTTCCAGGCAGACTCGCCGCGATCGAGCTCCTGCGGCGTGAAGGCGAGCTGCGAGACGAAGAAGGCGAGCGCCCAGCGATCCTCGTCGCTGAGCTGCGTGTACGCCGCCATTCCAGTTCCGCCGACGCCGAGCGTGATGGTGTTGTACAGACCGTAGACGCTGCGCTGCGCGATCCGCGCCGCGTCGGTGAAGTCCGCCGGGGCCGGCTCCAAGCCCGCTCCAGCCGAGCCGTCTCCCTTTCCGTCTGCGCCGTGGCAGCTCTCGCAGCTCGCGGCATGGAGCTTCTTGCCCCGCGCGAGCTCGGGGACGTGCCTGGGCGCGACGGCGAGCCCGTAAGCCGCGATCAGCGCCCAGCGCAGGTCGGCCGTCGCGGCGGAGACCTGCGCGCCGGGGCCCTTCGCGCGCACGAGCTTCTCGACGGACTCGGCGTCGGCGATCAGCCGCGCGCGCTCGGGCCTGTCAGGCAGGCCGGGGAGCAGCGCCACGACTCGCGAAGCGAACTCGAGCTGCTCCTGGTACTCGGCTTCGTCGAGCACCACGCCATCCTTCACGAACTCGGGGTAGTCGACGCCGACGTAGTCGAGCAGGTGCAGCGCGGTTTGTGCGTTCGCGCGCCAGTCCTCGGCCTCGGAGGCCGCAGGCTTCGCGCCGAGCAGAAGTGCCGCGAGCAGGATCAGGAGCGTGCGCATTCGGGGTCTTCCTAAATGAGATCTGTTATCATTATCAGCCTACTCGCGCGACCGCGTCAAGCGCGACGGGATATGCTGCGGCGCGAGGGGGCCGAGGAGAGGCGATGAGCGAGCCGCGCATCGAGGAGTCGAGCTGGAGTCACCTGCGCTTCGAGCGCGTCGGCGACGTGCTGCGCGTCGTGATCGCGCACCGCACCAGCCCGCTGAACGCGGTCGATGGCGATCTGCACGTCGAGCTCGCGCGCCTGTTCCGCGGGCTGAAGCGAGAGCGAACCGCGCGCGCGATCGTGATCACGGGAAGCGGCAGAGCCTTCAGCGCGGGCGGCGACTTCAACTGGTTTCCGGAGCTTCAGGACCCGGAGAAGCTCTCCGAGCTGCGGCGCGACGCGAAGCAGCTGATCTGGGATCTGCTCGACGTGGAGCTTCCGATCGTCTCGGCCGTGAACGGTCCAGCGGTCGGGCTCGGCGCGTCGATCGCGCTTCTGTGCGACGTGATCCTGATGGCCGACACGGCGGTGATCGCCGACCCGCACGTGCGCGTCGGCGTCGTGGCGGGAGATGGCGGCGCCGCGATCTGGCCGCTCCTGCTCGGCCCCGCTCGCGCGAAGCAGTACCTGATGACGGGCGATGCGCTCCAGGCGCACGAGGCGGAGCGCATCGGGCTCGTGAACCGGGTCGTGCCGGCCGCGGATCTCGAGCGCGAGGCGCTGGCGTTCGCCTCCCGTCTCGCTGCGGGCGCTCCGCTGGCCGTGCAGTTCACGAAGCAGGCGGTGAACAAGCTGGTGAAGGACGCGCTCAACATCGCGTTCGACACCTCGCTCGCGCTGGAGCTGGTCACGTTCCGCAGCCAGGACCACCAAGAGGCGTTGGCCGCGCTGCGCGAGAAGCGCTCCCCCAACTTCAAGGGTCGTTAGCAGAGAGGAGCCTCGCATGGATCTGTACGAAGCGATGTCGACGCTGCGGGCGGTCAGGCGCCTGAGGCCCGATCCGATCCCGGCCGACGTCACGCGGCGCATCCTGCAGGCCGCGGCGTGGGCGCCCACGGGTGGAAACATGCAGCCGTGGCGCGTGGTCGTGGTTCGCGAGCGCGCGGCGAAGCAGAAGCTCGGCACGCTCTACGAAGCGCGCTGGAAGGCCTACTCGGCGGGACATCGCAAGCTTCTCGCGAAGGCGCCGGCCGAGGTGAAGGCGAAGACCGAGCGCATGATCGCCGCGGGCGATCACCTGGCCGAGCACTTCGCCGACACTCCTCTGGTCGCGATCTTCTGCTTCAACCCCGAAGCGATGGCGATCACCGACGCGAAGCAGCCGCGAGTCTCGGTGGTGGGCGGCGCGTCGATCTACACCGCGGTCGAGAACTTCCTGCTCGCCTGTCGCGCCGAAGGACTCGGCTGCGTGCTCACGACGCTGCTGTGCGAGGTCGAGCCGGAAGTGCGCGAGCTGCTTGGAATACCCGAGCCATGGGCGACCGCTGCGGCCGTCCCGGTCGGATGGCCGGCGGGAAAGGGGCACGGGCCGATCTCGCGCCGACCGGTCGACAAGCTCGTCTTCGCGGATCGCTGGGGTGCCGCCTGGCGTTCGGCCGACTAGCCCGCGCGATGCCGAGCCACTTCGCCGACGAGCCCGAGCACATCGGGCTGCTGCGCGAGACGCTGCGGCGCTTCGTCGCCGCCGAGATGCCGCCCGAGAAGCGGCGGCTCTGGGACCGCGAGCATCGCTTCCCGCGCGAGCTCTTCGCGAAGCTCGCCGCGCTCGGGGTCTGCGGCCTCACGATCGACGAGTCGCACGGCGGAGCGGGCGTGGATCTGGTCGCCGCGGTGGCGGTGATCGAGGAGCTCTGTCGCGGCGGGGCGTTTGCGGCGGGCCCGTTCATCCACTGCGCGTTCTACGGCGGCATGAACATCAGCGAGAACGGCAGCGGGGAGCAGAAGCGCGCGCTGCTCCCGAGACTCGCGCGGGGCGAGCTGCTCTTCGCCTACGGACTGAGCGAGCCCGACGTCGGCGGCGACCTGGCGAGCGTTCGCACCACCGCCCGCCTGTCCTCGGACGGCCGCGAGCTGCTGCTGAACGGCGCGAAGCGCTGGTGCACCGGCGCCGAGTTCGCCGATTTCATCTACTGCCTGGTGCGCAGCGGCCCGGCGGACGCGCGCTACCAGAACCTCTCGCTCGTGCTCGTCGATCCCAAGGGCCCCGGCATCTCGATCTCTCCGATCGAGCACATGAACCTGCGCTACACGCTCTCGTCCGACGTCGTCTTCGACGACGCTCCCGTGCCGCTCGAGAACGTCGTCGGGGGGCCCGGCGCGCTCGGCCGCGGCTGGAAGATGCTGGCCGGCCGCGCGCTCGACGTCGAGAAGCTCGAAATCACCGCGGTCACGTTCGGCATCGCGCAGGCCGCGGTCGAAGAGGCGTGGAGCTATGCGCAGCAGCGCGAGCAGTTCGGCAAGCCGATCGCCGCCCATCAGGCGGTCCGCCACACGCTCGTCGAGGCGCGCACGCAGCTCGAGGCCTGCCGGCACATGCTCTATCACGCGGCCTGGCTCGCGCAGCAGCGCCGGCCGTGCAGCGTCGAGACGTCGATGGCGAAGCTCTTCGTCGCCGACACGGGCGTGCAGATCGCCCTCGCCTGCCAGCGCGTGATGGGTGCGTACGGCCTGTCCGAAGGTCACGACATGGAGCGGAACGTGCGGGACCTGCTCGGCATGCCGATCGTCGGGGGCTCTTCCGCGATGCAGAAGAACAACCTGGCGCGAAGGTGGGGGCTGCCCGAGTAGCGGTTCCGACGCCCTCGCCGGCGCTCGAAATCCCCGTTGTGCGGCGCCGGACGAGTATGATAATTTGTCAGCAAATCGGCGCCGAGCCCGATGCAGGAGGATCGACCATGGCTTCTCGCAATCGTCTCCGCCCTCTCGTCGCCCGCCGCGCGGTGCGCGCGCTGCGCGAGAACCCCGACAACACGATGCAGGCGATCGTCGCGATCGGCGCGATGAGCGGAAACTCCAACGAGCGCCTGTTCCGCCGCTTCAAGAAATCGCCGAAGGGCGCGCAGATCCTGCGCGAGAAGCGCGACCTGTACGACCTGCTGAGCGACCAGAAGCGGATGCTGGCCATGGCGCCGGGCTCGCTCGGACGCACGATCGTGGAGTGGTTCATCCGCGAGAACATCAGCACGGAGGGCCTGGCCGGGGCGAGCGAGGCCGCCTCGAAGGAGCTCGGCGAGACGCGAGAGCTCGGCGGCGAGGCGCGCGTCTTCGGCAACCGCCTGCGCAACCTGCACGACGTCTTCCACGTGGTGACCGGCTACGACCGCGACATGCGCGGTGAAATGGCGGTGCTCGCTTTCACGCTCGCGCAGACCGGGAACACGGGGATCGGCTACCTGGTCTGGCGCTCGCTCCGGAACGGCGGCTGGAACTCCGAGCTCGGCCGGCTGATCCGCCAGGGATTCCGCAGGGGTCGGCGCGCGGAGTGGCTGCTCGACCAGGACTGGGAGGCGCTGCTCGAGCAGCCGATCGAGCAGGTGCGGCAGAAGCTCGGCCTCGGCGAGCCACCGGTCTACGAGCAGCTGCGTTCGTCCGGAGCGCCCGCGCTCAGCGCCTGACCCAGCGATCGGCCCGGATTCCTCGGTCCCGACTGCGCTGCATTCGGCAAGCCGAGTGCCTCGCCCGACGTCTACGATCTCGAGTCGCAGCTCGCGGCAATGGTGACTAGGGGAAGTAGAAGACCCCCGACCGCCGCGGAAGACTCATGCAACGGATTGTTGCAGTCTGTCTTTGTCTAGCCCGCATTTCTCACCACGGTGATCCGTAGGTGGTCGCGGTGCGCTGCGAGGGCGTCGGCGGTGGTGGCTCGGCGGCCGAGGGCCAGCGGCGGCCTTCGAGGGGATGGCGGGCCGTTCGCCGGC
>Ga0194127_10002353_pt1 | contig 25965 bp, 18 predicted proteins | sample TA2KigC100mmetaG_FD_148624 | JGI IMG/M metagenome (GOLD analysis project Ga0194127, IMG submission 148624) | Freshwater microbial communities from Lake Tanganyika, Tanzania - TA2015036 Kigoma Deep Cast 100m | ecosystem: Environmental > Aquatic > Freshwater > Lake | place: Tanzania: Lake...
TAAAACAGATTACATCGAATTGCTTGAGTGCGTCCGGAGTAAATATCCCCATATCGTCACTATGAACAACCTTAAACGCGCCGGTCTTTTCGCCCATGATGTCCAGAGCCTGTTTCCAGTAAGGAATAGAACCATGCTTAAATCCATTACACAGACTGAAAACCAGCATCGTGCGGCTTTTTTCCGGTTTCACAATCGGTTTATCCGGCATGGCCGAACGAATTTTATTAACCTCCTCCTCCGTAACTCCAAAAAGAGTCGCAGAAAAACAAACGAAAATGACTCCCCAATACCTTACAAAAGATTCCATAGTATTCATAATCTTCTCTTTAAATATTTATATTTTCCGGTTTTCATTTCAGGCGTTACAGGCGCCACGACTCTCGATAAGGACGCGTCAAATAGCGGTTTGCATCGTCATCATTGACAAATTGTTCCGTCTGCGGATTCCAGTGAAGTGTCCGACCCGTCAGCATGGCAATCTCTCCCAGAAACGCGACGCTGATGGAACGATGCGCAACCTCTGCGGGAGCGACTGTTTCTTTGCGGGACTTCACACAATCGATAAAATTCTGATGATGATTCTGGCTTTTATAAAGCAGAATTTCATTGGGACCAATCTGCTGCTCAAGGATTTTGGGGGCCGAAGCCTGCAATTGTCCGCGAGTCACATGAATCCACCCCTTTTCACCATACCAGCAGGTTCCCATGCCATGCGGAAGCTGCGATGAATCAGCGACACGGATTTGCACCCCGTTGTCATAGGTACATATAAAATTGTAGGCATAAGGCACATCATAAATACCGTCCATTGGATAGCTCCCTTTGCCTTCGATTTCCACCGGACCGGTGTACTCTAGACCCAGCCCCCAGTGGGCAATATCAATATGATGCCCACCCCAATCCGTCAGTTTTCCGCCGGAGTAATCCATTATATGTCTCCATGAATAGTGCGGCCCGCCTTCGCCAAAATCCTGGTAAGGCCTCCACGGAGCCGGTCCCAGCCATAACTGCCAATCAATGGAGTCTGGTTTTGTTAAAAGCTTTACCTGTGGACTGGGGCTTCCCTCGGGAAGTCCGACCTCAACATACCCCACTTTCCCGATCCGCCCGTTTCGCACCAGCTCAGCCGCGTGACGGAATTGCGTTTCGGAGCGCTGCCAACTGCCCGTCTGCCAGACCAGTCCATATCGGCTAATCGCTTCACACATCGCTCGCCCCTCGCCAAGGGTACGTGAAAAAGGCTTTTCACCATACATATCAATTCCCCTGGAGGCACAGGCCAGGGTGACGGCAGCATGCCAATGATCCGGCAAAGCTTGACTGACAATATCAAAGGATTCCCGATCCAGCATTTCCCGAAAATCACGATAGATAGTGCAATCCTTTGTCTCGTATTTTTCGTCAACCCATTTCTTTTTCTCTTTGGAATGCAGATCATCGACGTCGCAGACGGCAATCACTTGTATTTCTGAACCGAGGTCCAGAAAAGAGCGTAAATTGCTACCGCCCATTCCGCCGCAGCCGATCTGCGCCAGCGTCAGCCGGTTGCTGGGAGCAACCGTACCGGCTTTTCCCAAGGCAGACGCACGCACAATATAAGGAAAGCCAATCAAACCGGCAGTTAAGGCGGTAGACGTCCGCAAAAAACATCTTCTGTTCATTATCTCCGATTCCAGCTTGTTTTGTCTAAAAATACATTTACTTATTCACGGCCATGGCATCCAGGTTCAGCCCGCCGTTTACGACGACGATTTTGACAACATTCCCGCCCTTGGTCAAATTCACTTTGCTGTTAACCGTTTTCCAATCGGTCATTGAGCCGGTACCCGCAAAAACAACCGGGCCGACCTTACTGCCGTTGACAAAAAGTTCACAGGGCTGATCGCCGGCAGCAGCATAACGGAATGTCAGGGTGTATGGTCCGTTGTTGTCAGCCAGCACATTATCCCATTCGATAGAACCTCCCTTTTTACCAAAAGCGGCAAATCCGGTTCCCTGGTACCCGGATTGATTATCCGCTTTTTTGCATCCGACCATCTTGGCGGTTTCAGCCTCATAAATAGAGCCTTCCATCTTAGAGGCAACCGCGGCGGACTTGGCGTTTTCTCGGTGGGGATAATAAATTTCTCCACCCGCTCCCAAATCCTGAATACGAAGATTTCGGAACTTGTAGAGCAACCCCTTTTCGCCATGATGCTGAATACCAATCGGACCCGACAAGTCCATTTCATCGTGAATATCCGTGGTCAGCGTATCATTGACATAAATCTGGATATGGGATCCAATACAAACAATGCGGTATTTATTCCACTCGCCCTGCTTGAAGCATTCGCCGGCGCGTACACGGAATTCTTCGATGGAACGGTTCTTTTCTGCCTCGTCAGCCGAATGGTCACGGTTAGGCGAAATAAACCAGCCCCGGCGTCCTTCGTCATACAATCCGCCGGACCATTTGCGGTCGGCGGTATCCACTTCGGCCTGATAACCCCACACCCGATTTTTCTCCTTCTGGCAACGGAACATAAAACCGGAATTGCCCTCTTTGACCGGCATTTTGATTTCACCTTCAAAGACAAAATTGGCGTATTCCTTTTTAGTCAGCAGGAACCACTTCTTTTTTTCGGTAGTCAGACCGACCTCGCCATCCTTGAATTCCGCTTTGCCCCATTCATACGGGTTTTCCCAATTACTCAGTTTTTCATCCTTGAGCAAATCTTCCCATTCAGCCTTATCCGGATTTTTAATGAGTGATTTTTTGGAGGCAGCCGGGCGGTCTTTGTCATATGTATCCCAGCCTTCGCGAACGGCCGGACCCATCAGCATTTTATTCGCTTCAGGATTGTTGGTAATCTTCATTGCCTCGGCGTCATATTTCAACGTCCCGCCGAAGCGCTGACCAATGCACCCCAGACACAGCATTTCCGCCAGGGGAGCGGCAATCTCAAACGGTGAGTTGGCCGGCTCGATGTCCTGACAGGCGTTTAGAAAATTCTGGAAATGATTTGACAGTTCCCTTTGCGGTTTGGGCAGCTTGTCGTCTTTTTCCATTTGTTCGAGTTTGTCATTCATTCCAAAATGATACTTGTTACCGTGGGCCGCTCCGGCAACGACCGCATCATCCAGATAAAGCATGGAACCGTGTGGGGGCAATTTGGAAAAGCCTTCGGGTTTGGGCGGGAAATTGCCCTGTCCGTCATACCATTTCAGTTCTAATGGAGGCATATCTCCCCGTGCCGCAAACTTGAAGGTAATTACCGAACCCTGGGGGTAATACAAATCACTGGGACCAATCAATTCCGTACTGATTTCATAAGGCTGGCCCAGTTTCAGGTAATGATGGGCCGCATCCAGAATATGTGCGCCCCAGTCACCCATGGCGCCGCAGCCGAAGTCGTACCAGCATCGCCAGTTGCCGTCAATAAGTTTATCGCTGAATGGACGGAAGGGACGGCGTCCGAGCCACTGGTCCCAGTCGTAACCAATCGGAGCGATATCCTGCGGATATTCTTTCAGTGTCCAGCCATGCCAGCGGCGGCTGCTCGTCATCCAGGCATCGATACGTTTGACATTTTTAATCAATCCAGCCTTGACCCACATCCCATACTGGATAGTTCCAAATTCCGAGTGGCCCTGATTGCCCATCTGTGTGACAACACCTGTCTTTCGTGCCACCTTATTCAGCAGACGACATTCATAAACATTCTGGGCCATTGGTTTTTCAACATAAACGTGCTTGCCCAGCAGCATGGCGTGCATGACCATGGGAAAATGCGAGTGATCCGGCGTGGCAATAATTACCGCGTCGATCTGCTCATGCATCTGTTCAAGCATCTGGCGGTAATCCCGAAAACACGGAACTTTCGGGAATCCGTTTACCTCGGCATCGGGCGAAAGGAATAACACATCCGCAAAAGCCTTGAACTCAATCTGGTCTTTGGAATACCGATTGAAAGTTTTCAAAACATCGCCACCCCGGTTAAACACTCCGATTTGAGCCGCCCGGATTTTCTGCCCCTTCGGGACAAACCGCGGCGGATACAGCGGTTCAACTTCCTGCGCTGCAAAAAGCCCGCCCTTGCTGAACATCAGGATTGGTGGTGTCCATAAAATCGCCTTCAATAACGTCCGGCGAGATACACCGTAGTCTCTTTGTTTCTTGTTTTCTTTCATTTTAATATCTCCCTATGGATTAAGGAATACGATTACTAATCTCTTTTTATTTCACACGGTTTATTTTAATTCTCGAATCTTGATGTTTCTAAATGAAACCGAATTGCCGTGATCCTGAAGCAGGATATGTCCCTGTTCCCATTCCCCAAAGCCTGGCCAGTTTTTATACTTGCTTTCTGCAACGAGTTTGCGAAATTCAGGCGTTTTTCGTTCATATTCAAGGATTTTGCGGCCGTTCAGCCAGTGCTCAACATGATTGCCTTTCGAAATAATGGCCGCATGATTCCACTGACCTATCGGCTGAGGCGATTTAATACAATTATCCGCCTCAATCAGGTCATACAAACACCCCAAAGCCCGGCTGCCCTTATGATTGCCCAGTCTGGCATCCGGATGCAATGCATCGTCAAGAAGTTGATATTCCAGACCTATTGACGACCCTTCACCTTTATTCAATTCCGGGTCAACAAAATACTTGATGCCGCTGTTGGCGCCCGGAGTCAGTTTGAAATCCAGATGAAGCTCGAAATCACGATATTTATCCACCGTAACAATATCACCGCCACTGGCCGACTCTTTGCCACCGGATTCCAGAACGGTTAAAATGCCGTCTTTGATGGCCCAGCCTTTTTCCGGAAAATGATCGAGTTTGGCGCCCCGCCAGCCATTGGACGTTTTGCCGTCAAAGAGATATTTAAACTCCGGACTTTTTTCCTTATTGCCAAGTTTGTTGTCCATGCTCTCAACCGGCAGTGGCATCGGCCGTGTATAACTGGCCGCACTCTCGTCAATGATCCGAATGTTACGCCAGCAGACCTGAATACCTTCTCTTTCCTTTTCGGTTCCAATGGCGTGAACCTGAAGGGCAATGAAGCCGGTACGGGTCATCGTATCGTAAAGATGGGCGGTCGGAACATCATTAATCCAGGTTTTTAGCGTGTCGCCGATTGACTCGACGCGAAATTTGTTCCATTGACCGGTTTTAAAGGCCTTTTGAGCTTCAGAATTTCCTTCAAGCGTATACAGCCAGCCTCGACGACCTTCATCATAAATACCCCCGGTCCAGCCCCGTTTGGAAGGGTCGATTTCAATCTGGTAACCGTGAACTCGCCCGTCGTCATACTCGGGAAAACTGTTCGAACGAATCTGAATCCCGGAGTTAAGCTTCGCGTCAACCTTGAAATCCAGTTCAAGAATGAAATCGGAATAAAACTGCTTGGTGCAAAGAAAACTGTTCGGTGTGTTTAGAACTGTCGTCCCCACAATAATCCCATCCCGGACAGCATACTGGGCCGAACCGCCTTTCTGTGTCCATCCTGTCAGCGTTTTTTCGTCAAACAACTCTTTCCACGGCTCATTGGCCAAAACAGGCTGCTTGGAAACAAACAGCACCATCAACAAAACCAGATACAACGCGTTGAATTTTGTTTTCATAAAAAACTCCGGTACATAATAATTCAATTCAATTTAAAGATACCACGGCGCCCGGTAAGGACGCATCAGATAGCGATTCGCATCGTCATCACGGATAAACTGCTCGGTTTCCGGATTCCAGTAGAGTTTTCGGCCCGTAAGCATTGCAATTTCACCCAGAAGTCCGACGCTGATTGAGCGATGCGCCGTCTCTGCGGGGGCAATGGTTTCTTTACGGCTTTTAACACAGTCTATGAAATTCCGGTGGTGATTCTGACTTTTATAAAGTGGAATCTCGCCGGAACCGATTTTCTCCTCAAGAATTTTAGTGTCCGAAGCCTGCAATTGTCCGCGAGTCACATGAATCCATCCCTTGTCGCCATACCAGCAGGCTCCCATTCCGTGCGGCAGTTGCGATGCGTTGGCGACGCGGATTTGTATCCCGTTGATGTAGGTGCACAAGAAATTATAAGCAAAGGGCACATCATAAATACCCTCGGTCGGATATTCGCCTTTGCCCTCGATCTCCACCGGACCTGTGTGTTCCAGGCCCAGACCCCAGTGAGCAATATCGACATGATGTCCCGCCCAGTCGGTCAATTGTCCGCCGGAGTAATCCATGATCCAACGCCAGTCCCAGTGAGGACCGCGCCCGCCGGAATTGCCGGGTTTGCCATTGAAGTTCTGATAGGGACGCCACGGCGCTGATCCCAGCCACATATTCCAATTGATTTGATCCGGTGTCGGTTCAATGGACGGCCCTGGGCCTGATGAAGCGCCGTCGGGCAAACCCACTTCAACATACTTGACCGTCCCGATCCGCCCGTTGCGAACCAGTTCGGCCGCATGATGAAAATCCCGAACGCTCCGCTGCCAACTGCCTGTTTGCCAGATCAATCCATATCGCCGAATCGTATCGCACATGGCGCGTCCCTCGCCGATCGATCGTGCGAAAGGCTTTTCGCCGTACATGTCCAATCCTTTTCTCGCGCACGCAAGAGTCACCGCGGCATGCCAGTGATCCGGCAGAGCATGACTGATAACATCCAGACTTTCGCGTTCCAGCAGTTCATGGAAATCTTGATAAATACGGCAATCCTGGTTGCCGTATGTGCTATCCACATTCTTTTTTCCATTCTGGGCATGCCGGGCGTCCACATCGCACACCGCGACAACCTGCACATCCGGACCGATTTCCAGAAAGGACTTCATGTTTCCCGTCCCCATGCCTCCGCAGCCGATTTGAGCCATCAGAAGCCGATTGCTTGGAGAAACGGTTCCCGCCAGCCCCAGAGCAGAAGAACGAATCAGGTAAGGAAAACCAACAATACCGGCGGCCAGGCCTGCTGATTTTTTCAAAAACAGTCTTCTGCTTGTTTGCTGTGTCGTATTTGCCATACTGAACCTCTTAATGACTTTTTGTTTTTGAGACTACGCAGACTAATTGGCAGTAAACAACAGGTTTTATTGCCGGTTATTTAGTTTCTGTTGCGGATACGGGTCCGTGTCATTCCCGCGAAGGCGGGAATCCAGTTTTTGGGCCGATACGCCTGTTTTTTCTATACGCAATTTTTATTTTCGTCTTTCTACAACAGAAACTATTTATCAAAGGCGGCGTCAAATTGAACATTGGAAGGCGTAAAGTCGGTCTTCTTTACAAACTGACAGGCTTCCCTTGCGCCATGAACGCGCTCCATTCCGCAGTCTTCCCACTCAACCGAAAGCGGCCCGGTATAACCGGCATGATTTAAAGCGCGAATAATCTCCTCAAAATTGACTCCACCATGCCCCAGTGACCGGAAATCCCAGCCCCGCTGCGAATTGCCGAAATTCAAATGGGAAGCAAGGATGCCGTTATAGCCGTCAATCTGTAATGCGGCGTCTTTCATGTGAACGTGGAAAATACGATCGGGAAATTCTTTGATGAACCGTGCCGGGTTGACCATCTGCCAGTGCAGGTGACTTGGGTCAAAGTTAAATCCGAAGGATTTGCGGTATTTGATGGCCTCCAGCGCCCGCTTGGCCGTGACAATATCAAAGGCGATTTCAGTGGGATGTACCTCCAGAGCAAATCGAACGCCGCATTCATCAAATACATCCAGAATCGGATTCCACATATCAGCAAAATACTTAAATCCGTCACTGACCATCTGGTCACTGACCGGCGGGAAACTATACAGCAGGTGCCAGATACTCGATCCGGTAAAGCCGTTGACAATCTTGACGCCCATGTTTTTGGCGGCTTTGGCCGTCGCCTTCATAGCCTTGATGGCCCATTTCCGTTTCTTTTCTGCATTGCCGGCACAATCGGCTGGTGCAAACAGGTCGGAACGGCTGTCGTTATTGAGATCGCAGACCAACTGCCCGGCCAGGTGATTGCTGATGGCATACAACTGAAGATCATACTTCTGCAATATCGCCTTTTGCCGTTTGCAATAATCTAAATCCTCGGCCGCCTTAAAAACATCCATATGGTCTCCCCAGCAGGCTAATTCCAAACCATGGTAGCCGATTTCGGCCATCATTTTTGCCAGGTCTTCCAGTTTCAAATCCGCCCATTGGCCGGTAAATATCGTAACGGGTCTTGCCATGTTTATATCTCCTGTAAGCTAAAATTTATTTGTGAAATTCAGTCCATTTTTGTTTGCTCTTGGCGCTGCCGACAAGTGTTTCGAGGAACAGCATCCCCCGCAGCCCGTCGTTCACATCCGGAAAATCCAGCATCAGGGGATCCGGCTTTACCCTCTGAATTTTCGCACGCACCGTATCGGCGAAGTTTCGATAATTATTTGCGAAGGCCTCGATAAATGCCTCTGGATGCCCGAACGGCAGCCGTGTTGCCCGCCCAGCGGCCGCACTGTACTGCCCCACATAATCGTTGCCGCGTTTCCAAACCTGCATCACACCGCCAAGCGGCTTGACATACAGGTAGTTGGGGTGTTCCTGGTGCCACTCTAACCCGCCTTTCTCACCATAGACCCAAATGGCCAGATTATTTTCTTCACCCACAGAAATCTGACTGGCATGAAGGACACCCTTGACGCCGGTCTGATACTTAACTAAACAGTTGACATCATCATCCAGTTTTCGCCCTTTGACAAAGGTCGTCAACTCCGCACACAAATGCGTCATTTTCAGGCCCGTGATATATTCAGCCAGATTTTCGGCATGGGTTCCGATGTCGCCGCCGCAGCCGGAAGCCCCGCTTTGTTTCGGGTCCGTCCTCCAGGACGCCTGCTGCTGGCCGGTCTTTTCCAATGCCGTGGCCAGCCACCCCTGCGGGTACTGTACGACAATCTTTCGAACTTTTCCGATAGCTCCGTTTTGCACCATATCGCGTGCGAGTTTGACCATTGGGTATCCTGTGTAATTGTGCATCAGACCAAATACGCGACGTGTTTTCTTGACAATTCGGACTAATTCACGGGCCTCTTTGACCGTTACCGTCATCGGTTTTTCGCACATGACATGAAAACCGGCCTCCAGACAAGCCTTTGCAATTGGGAAATGCCAGTTATTCGGTGTACAAACAGAGATGAAATCCATCCGTTCACCTTCAGGATATTCCATCTCTTTTCCAATCATTTCTTCATAGCTGCCATAGCAGCGTTTTTTGTCCAGGCATAATTCCTTGGCCATTTGCTTGGATTTGCGGGGATTAATATCAAATGCTCCGCCCACCAATTCGATTCCCCCGTCCAATCTTGCGGCCTTGCGATGAACCTCTCCAATAAAAGCACCCGGACCCCCTCCTACCATTCCCATCTTCAATTTTCTTTCATGTAATATCATACTAAATCTCCTAACATCCTCTACATACACAATTTCGTTATATTCATCATTACTGTTTCTGTATTACTGCTTCCCAGCCAGTTTCTGGGCTGTTGTTGTCGTATAATACTTGGCGATCATATTGGGCACTTCCCAATCCGGCAGTTTTCCTTCACCAAGATACTGGAGATATCTCTCCATGACCTGCGTGAAATGCGCCTCATGCCCGACATGGTACTTTTCCGGAACAGTAACCTTCCACTTGCCCGAACCGGCCGCTTCGAGCTGGATGCCGGGATATTTTTTCTGGAGGGTTGTGTCGATGGCCTGTTTGAGATTCGCATCAATTTCGGCTCCGGCAACGGCTTCGACATAGAGCATCGGTTTATAGTTTTGTTCGGCACCCTGCTGAATGACCAGATTGCAGTTGGTGCCTCGCATGATCGAATAATGCGTATCGCCGGCACCTTCCGGAGCCTGGAAATTCCACGTGACCGAGACTTTCGCGCAAACGCCGTTGATCCTGTAGATCATTTCGCCGTTGCAATAGACGCTGACAACGCCGTCTTTGATATAGCGGCCGAGGGAACCGGGATAACTATCCAGACGAGTGACTTTCTGAAACTGCGGGAGAGTTATTGGGGTTGTCCTGCGGCGGGCACTGAGCATTTGGATATCGGTTTTATAGTCAATGACTTTTTCCGGGAAACATTCCCACTGGATCAAATCCACCAGATGCGTTGAGACGTCCACGAGTCCTTCGCCCTGCTGAGCAGAATCAAAAAACCACGCCGGGCGTTTGATGGGATTTCCGGCAACATTCTTGCAAAAGTGATGGACGCTTTCCTTGGTGACGGCCGGATTGTCCGGAGAGCCTTTCTGCAGGCTGCCGAAGACTGCCGGAATTTGTGACAGTTCCTTCTGAAGTATCGTTGTAATTTCATATCGTTCGGTCATAATATCATACAGTAGCACCTTGTTCTTATCAGCGGTTTCAAACGCTTTCACCAGCAGCGGAAACTTTTCCCATGTAATGATCATGGGTTTGTCTGCAAGCACATTAAAGCCGGCGCCGACCGCCTCAGATATATACTCAGTCTTTCGGGCATTTTTGCCGGAGATGACGACCACGTTGCCTTTCTTTTCGGTAAGCATTTTCTGCAGGTAATCGTCCCCGGTATAGACGATTTCGTTCCATGAGGTGGGATTTTCCGCGCGGGTATTGAACCGTTTAATCCCATCGAGGTGATCCTGCACATCCGATCCCGCGGGCGCATAGACATACACATCCGGGCTGATCTGCGGGTACATGGTCTTCTGGACAAGCGAGGCATGAAAGTGCCCGGGGTCCAGAGTAATCAGTTTCACTTGTTCCTGCCGGCCGTTCATCCGGCAGCCTGTCAGACACAATAACGTCAGCACTGCGATTGCTATACAAATCGTCTTCATCTTCATCCTTTAAGAAAAACATTCGGAATATTTTATATTACAACATAATTAGTACCATAGGGCTTACGCTGAGGACGCGACAACATTGAATTGGCATCGTCATCACCGATAAACAGTTCCTTGGCAGGATCCCATTTGAGTTTACGCCGCAGCTTCATCGCGATAGAGCTGACCAGGCACGCACTGCACGAGCGATGCGCAACTTCAACAGGAGCTACTGTCTGTTTGCCGGTCTGGATGCATTCCAGCCAGTTTAAATGCTGTTCGGGGCTTTTATAAAGAAGAATCTCGCTGTCTTTAATTTGGATGTCAAGAATCTTCGGATCGCTTGCCATCAAATGGCTGTTTTTGGATTTGCCAGAAGTCGGATCACTTGCGGTAACCCCGACATTGCCGCGCGCAACAAAAATCCAGCCTTCTGTTCCCTCAAAACGCACTCCGTTGGGAAATGCGCTGCTGATTTCCATGGTTATGCCGCTTGCATATTTAGCAAAGACTTTGAAATCGCCATGGACATTCCACAGGCCGGATTTGGGAAATTCGGCCTGCCCCTCGACTTCTACAGGACCTGTCAACTCCGCACCCGTCCCCCAGTGGGCTATATCGATGTGATGGGCGCCCCAGCCGGTAATCATCCCCGCACCGAATTGCTCGCATCGCAGCCAGCCGGGACGAGAATAGTCTTTTTGCGGATGTACCCGCTTTTCGGTGTAATACACAAGCGGCGTCGAACCCAGCCACATATCATAATTCAGATTGTCCGGTACAGGCATCTGGGCTTCTTCACCGCAGCCGGGATCAGTGCTGAGACCGATCTGGATATGCTTAATCGAACCGATCTTGCCATTTCTCACCAATTGGCAGGCTTTATGGAACTGCGGCCACGGAGTTTGCGAGCGCTGCTGGCTGCCTACCTGGAAAACAACTCCGGCCTTTGTTACGGCATCACTCATCTGACGGCCTTCGCGTATCGTCAGCGAGGCGGGCTTTTGCAGGTAGATATGTTTTCCGGCCAGCGCCGATTCCATCGCGGGCTGAGCATGCCAGTGGTCGGGGGTGGAAATAATTACCGCATCGATACTTTTGTCTTGCAGAATCTGCCGATAATCGCAGTATGTTTTTACGTCAATATAATTTTCTTTTTTTGTTTTTTTCGCGTAGTAATCCTCAATCCATTTTTTGCAGTCGGCTGCACGTTTGGAATCCACATCGGCCACTGCGACAATCCTGCACATATCGTGTTTGATTGTTTCCAGCAAATCATGTTCACGTGCGATTCGGCCACAGCCAATCTGTGCGATATTGATTTTGCCGCCTGGAGCCTTTTGTCCAAATACCGTACAAGAAACAATGGTCGGCAATCCGAACAATCCCGCTGTCGCCGCCGCTGTATTTTTCAGAAAATCCCTGCGTTTCATTTTTATTGCCTTTCTATTTCACATTTTCAGTTTTTGTTTTGATCATGGCCCACTGGATTCCGCCGGTTAAATGCTTAATGAAGTTTTTATCCTGATAGTGTTTGGGGTCATGCCCCAGCGCCGTGTACCATTGGCGTCCGCCGTCAAACTCCTGATACCATGCCAGCGGAAAATAATCTCCGAAGACGCGTCCCGGGTATTTCTCTTTCTGGTCATCATTTATGGTACGCAGGTCAACAGCCAGCACAACATGGATACCGGGGTTCAGCTCATTCATAAAGTAGCATTCATCCTGCCATTTCCACACCTCCGGCAGATGGGCCGAAGACGCATGTCTGGAATCAATAACCTTGATCTCAAACGGCTGAAACTTGGGATGGCGAACAAATTTACCCCCCAGGTTCGCCCAGAACCACGGCCAGTTGCGTTCGGAGCCGCAGGCAGAATGAATGCCGACAAAACCGCCGCCGTGGCGAATGTAGTCCTGAAATACCTTTTTTTGCTCATCGGTGTCAAACGTTTCATTGTTGGTGTTGGAAAAGACCAGGACATCGAATTTGCTGATTTTGTCAGCGGTGAAAATCGAGGCGTTGTCGGTTACCTCGTATGTCCATTGGTTGTCTTTGCAGATTTTCTTCAGGCATTCAACACTGGCCGGGACGTTTTCATGCTTATATCCCTTGCCATTCTTGGTATAGATCAGAACATTTCCATCGGCCAGACACTCATTGGCTAAAAGCATTGCCGTCAGCGCGATAATCGTCGCAAGGACACATTTTTTTACTTTTTTACCGGCCTGGCCGGCTGTGTGAAGTTTTTCCATAATATCTCCGCAGTTTTAGGGGTTATTGTTCCATCATAGACAATCATACGATATCGTAAAACATATTCCTGTCCCGGTTCCAAATTCCAGCTTGCCAGGCGAATCGGGCAGAACTCAAAAAACACATCACCCCGGCCGTTCATTTCCACCGACCACACCCGCATCGGTTCCGGGTGCTGGCGGTTGCTGCAGTGACTCAGAAATAAAATTCCCGAGGTGTGATCTTTTCCCGTCGCACCCCGCAGGTCACACCACCGCGCCCGTGTGCCGTCCGCATCGGCGCGGGTCTTGCCCTCGGAGGTCAGGACAGAACTATTGTCTTTGGTCCACTCTTCTGTCGCACGAAATCCGATCCCTCCGCCGTACCGGTACTCGTCCAGCACAATCGTACTTTCCAGAACATTTTGAAGCCGGCTCGTAAAATCAATCACCCAGACGGGTTTATTATCGATTGTGCAGCATGAACTGCGCACATCAAGCAGTTCGACAATCGCTGTCTTTTCCTGCCCTTGGGCCTGGAACATGACATGCTCCTGCCGGGTTTGGAAACCGGCAAACACCGGGCCTGAGGCTGTGGATACAAATCCCGCGAAACGAACGGTCCCCTGCTTTTTAACCAAGTTCCAGAAGTCAACCTCCCTGCCATCCACATGGGTCATTGTCCACGGATTCCAGATGCCGTAGTGATGATAATGGTCCGGCGGCTGAATCCGTGTCAATACCTTGCCGTCAGGCGACAGCAGCGGGTGAAGAAATCCGCTGCGACGAAACGCCGGATCAACTCCCTCCGGCACGGGGTGCAGTGCATAATTATAACTAACAATATCACGGTCCTGATATCGAAGCGTTAGCATCTTATTATCCTTGACCACATGATGCGGTGTTTTGTATGAGTCCCGCTTTTTGGTCGTCAGTTCCAATATCACCTTTTCACCGGGAAAAATGGGCTTATCCGGGAGAAACCAAAGATTGGCAGTATGCCCCAATTCAGGCTGGCAGGCAAGGAAATTTTTCCATTCTCCATCGACACGGCAAAGAACATACTGCTCGTCATCGCCCAAACAAATGGTTCCCTCCAGCTCCAGAGATAAAGGAGTCATCAATTCGAGATTTTCCGGCTGTATTTCAAACCGGACGCAGGGTGATGAGAAACCGTATTTGAATGCAAAAATAATAACTATTCCCGTCAAAATGAATGTCCGTTTCATATTTCCAGCCTTTCAAACTGCTTTTACAATATACTCTTCAATTACAACCATAAATACAAGAATATTCCGGATTGAGCTACTTTCCGGCAGCTTATAGATGCCTTTTAAGATAACTGGTACTGTGGGGTCTATTGGGTGCTAGATACCGTATGGCGCAGCATCAACAACATCCCAATTAGTAACTTTTGAGTCGTAGAGGGCAAAACCATAATGGTGCTTGGTGGTGATGACAATATATTTCATTCCGGCCCCTTTGAGCAGGCGGACCCAGACATCCAGGGCATATTTAATCGGATTGAACTGGCTTGCATATGCCTTGTATTCCGGGATTGGAATACCTGCATTATCCATGCCCCCGATACCTGGAATTTGTTTGTCTTGATAAACCCCGGCAAGAACTGCATAGCCCCCCAATGGATAAACATTCGGATATGTGCTTGGCGCCGCCGGGTAATCCGTTCATCACGCTGTTGATTTGTTTCCCCGGGAAGTCCCGGCGGGTAAGCTGTTTTCGCAGTTGTGTTTGAGATTGATACCCCAAGTCAACAACCACGGGTTGAAACCTGTAGAATTGCGGCGGAATATTAAAAATACAATTACGATTAATTTATAAAACCTTGCAGAAAACCCCGGCTTTAAAAACCGGGGATGAATCTGTATCCCGGAGCAAAGTGGAGGCTTCTGCTTGAGGTCGAATATTCCGGACTTTACCGGAGAGTTCGTTCATTCGTTTAATATCTCCGTGAATTTCATTCGGGAGGAAACGTGGCGATGATTTCCATACCGCTTTTAGATTCAAATGTAACCGGGCCGGTCTGGTAAGGAATAAAGAATTTCGATCCCATGTTAACCGAATAGGTTTGGCCGCCAGTGACAATTGTGCCGGATCCCTTTGAGACGATGCCGATATAGAAAGTTTTTGCTTCTTTTGCATAGCAATCCTTAACCTCGATGCGGTTAACACTGAAACAGCGGGTTTTCTGTTCATCAATCAATGCATATTCGGCGCTTTGATTTTGCGTTTTCAGCACACGCGGTTTGCAGAAAAAACGTTCTTTGATCATCTCTATCGGAGTTGGATCATAATTAAACATAGAAATGGCAAAGTCAATGCCCCGGTTCATGAAACGCGATGACTCCGGCAAGACATAGCCGCCTCGCTCGAATTCGATGCGGACGGCAAAGTCGGTGGGTTCCATAATTTCGATCATGAAGACGCCTTCCCCGATGGCATGCGGCATTCCGCCGGGAACCATAAAGACATCACCCGGCTTAATCGGGATTTTTTCGAAGCAGGAAAGCATGGCTTTACCGTCCTGTTCTTCGATCATTCGTTTGAATTCCGCCTTTTCCGGCGGGTGCTGGAAGCCCATATAGATGTAGGGTTCCCTGACTTCATCACGGATACTCAGGATGACGTAGGCCTCGGTTTTTCCGGAGTTACTGTTGAGATATTTTTGCGCAAACGGAATGGTTGGGTGACACTGGATATGCAGCCGGATCGCGGAGTCGAGAAACTTAAGAAGGAACTGCGTGTTTGCTCCGTATTTCGCGACGTGCGCTGCGCCGAGCAGTGCATCCGGATATTTTTCGCAGAGCGCCTTAAGCGTCTGTGTTTCTCCGCCGATAGTAACTTTGGACAAGCCTTCTTCGATGAGATGTTCACGGCCTTTGTTTACTGCGCGGGTTGTTGAGCCGATCCAGTCTTCGGGGAAGTGAGTATCTTCTGGCTGCGTCTTACCTTCCATGATATCGAGTTTTTTCCCGCCGGGGTAGGTCCGCCAGACCCGGTTGGGTTCCAGGAACAGTATATAGGGAATTTGCATGATTTTTTTCCTCTGTTTTATCAGATTTAATAACATTATTTAGTGTTAACAGCCGGCTGAGTCACTGCGGGCGGGTTTTTAACCAGAGCAATAACGCCCTTCAAGCCTGTAAACGCGTTGAAAAGGGCCAATATTAGAATACAAACCAGAACGATATTCGCGCCAATCTTATTAACGTGCTCCTTCATCAAATCCTTGCGGTTGGTAAGATAGAGAATACAAATCGTTGTCATTGGCAAGAGAACCGAGCTGAGCGCCTGAGAAACAACCATGACCAGAATCGGTTTCCCGCCGACGATCGGAACAACCAGTCCCTGCAACGAAAAGAGAACAATCATGATGCGGTATTTCGTCAGGGTCATATCGCGGGGAGAGTTGTTATAATCGCACAACAGCCACGGCAGCATCAGAATATTCGGAACGGAGCAGCCGACCCCGGCAGAAATAATCCCGAAAGCAAAGATCGCTGCGCCCAATTTTCCGGCCAACGGTTCCAGCAGGGTGAGCATTTGGGAGACCTTATCGAGCGGGATATGTTTAGCATACAGAGCCCCCGCGGCAGCGGCCATGATAGCCGAACTGATCAAAAACATTAACGTTGCGGAGACAGCGGCATCATTACGCTGGTGCTTGAAGTCTTTCATGGTCCAGCCGGCCTCTTTGACCAGCGTGGTACGGATGATGAACATTCCGGAGAAGACGGTGGTTCCAACCATTCCGGCAATCACCATAAACGGCCCGCCCTTATCGACGCTTTCTTTCGGCAGATTCGGGATCAGCCCCTTGATGATGTCGACCAGCGGGGGCATCGTGAGGAAAAAGTTGATCAGGAAGCTGATACCCATAATCGAAACGGTGACGGCCAGCGCCCGCTGGAAAAACTCAGTCTTTCCTCGCCACAAAACATAGTCAACCAGAAAGATGAAAAAGGCGGCAAAGAAAATCGGATGGATTCCTCCTTCAATTACGGCTTTCGACCACACATAGCATACGTCCGCAACAATCCCCATCACTCCGACCATACTGCCGCTGACGGCTGCGGTCAGAGCAACGATAAAAAAGATGCCCATGGCCGGGTGGATGTATTTACGGAAAGCCTGCAACGCGGTCTGGCCGGTGACCAGAGCAAATTTTCCGTAAATACAGATCATGAAGTAGGTCGCGTAGCAGGACAACAGGATTGTCCAAAGCAATTGCATGCCGAAATCCGCTCCGGCTTTTGACATGGTGGTTACGCTTCCGGTTCCGATATTGGAGCCTACGGCAAAAATACCCGGTAAAAAAAGTGCCAGTACTTTCATAATATTTTTGGTTTTTGTCATCTTTTTATCCTTTATTTGTTTAGATTATTAATCGATTTCAAGAATCTTTTTGGGTACTGATTCGAAGATGCATTGCATGTGTCTGCCCCGGAGGCAGTGTTACAGCGTTTGAACCGCAATTAGCGGTTTCCACGCACACCATTTCGAGATATTCACGGTCACCAAAATCCGGCATTCGGATGGATTTTTCAATCCATGGATTCCATACTACCGTGGAAAGACTGTTTTCTTTGCTGACATGAATTCTTCGCTTAAGAGCAGTGTCAATCACGGCACAGGCATGTGATGTATCTGTATAGACACGATCCGTTTCCGCCGAAAAGGAGATAGGACCATTTTGAGTTTGAAGAGACTTGTCAGAAGAAAGTTTGTCGATGTAGCGTTGCCCTTCGAGGCCGGTAACGGTGACAGCATGAATATCCTGAATAGCAAAATAGGAGTGCAGCGCCTCGGTAAAGTTTATATCCGTATCACGGTTATTGATGGTCGTCAGAGTTACAGAAAGGTGATCGCTTAATTCAACCGTAAGCTGTAATGAGGCATCCGGGTAAACCGACGCCGGGAGTTTCAGGGTCGCGGTGGCAGCTTCGGAAGTCGCAGAGGACCGCACGGGTTCCCATTCGGCCAGGCGGGCAACACCATGAAGGGGTTGTTTGGGGTCATTTGGATGCGCTCCGAACCATGGCCAGCAGACTGGAATGCCTCCGCGGATGGGTTTGCCCGGCTCGAATAAACTCGATTTGCTCTGCCAAAGGACAGGACGTTGTCCGGCAGGCTGGTAATGCAGAACATGTGCGCCATGCAGATAGAGATGAACCTCGGCTCCATTAAAACGAAGTTCGAGATAGGGCATATTTCCATGCCCGTTTTTCAGGGCGATTCGATCCTGAATAATCATCTTCTGTAATGAGGTCGTCATAATGTTGATTTCCCTTCTGTTTCCTGAATAACATAAAGCGTATCACCAGCCGGTATGAACAATCTACCATTGGCCACAACACAAGAACCGCTGATGCCTTGCGGGAATCGTGCCTGATGCAGGATTTCCAGCTCTTTGCCTTCTTTGAGAATATAAAATTCTCCCTTGCTGTTACCAACATATACCTTTCCATCGGCAACAACCGTGTTTGCCCGAATATCGCCCTTGGTTTTCAGCACCCAGCAGGCTTTCCCGGTATCTTTGTCGATGCAATGAATCCGGCCGTTGAGGTCGGAGGCATAAACCAACCCTTTGGAAACGGAAACCGCCCCCTCTGAAATTCCGATATCACGGTATTGCCAGACCAATCCGGAGTGAGTGATATCCCCCCTGCCGGAGGCATCGATGCAGACGAGGATTCCGGGCTCTTTTGGATGGGTCCAGTCATCGCTTACAGCGGCATAGACCCGTCCATCCACACAGACGGGCGCACCAAACGTTTCAAAACGACGTTTGGCACCCAGATGGACATTTAAATCAAACGACCAGATTTTCTTCAACCTTCCAACTTCGCCCGGTACGAGTTCCGGTTCGGGATCAAATCCATAGATAACACCATCACAGCCGCCAAACAGGATTTGCTTTTTCCCTTTAATAATTCCAACGCAGGGCGTACCCCATGATCCGTGGATCATGCCGCGTCCCATCAGTTCGGTGTCGGCGGCAATCAACCGGCCGGTTTTCTTGTCCAACATCATCAGCGTCGGAACATCGGCATTGGGGCGCGGCGGATGATCGGTATCCATATACTCAAGATCTTTAACGGCTCCATTACCGGTCGAAGCATAGATATAATCGCCAACGACCAGCGGTGCGTAAGCGTACGCATTATGATAATTAATCTGGGGCCACTGTTTTTTTGCGTCGAATTGCCAAACCATGTCGGCATCACCGGCCTCAATTTTATAGGGTGCTTTGATCTTGTAAAGCTCTTCTTCGTTGGTAATCGGGCCTGTATTTCCGGCGCCCAGCCCATCGGTGGTAAGACAAAATACATAGTTGCGTCCGCCAAAGAGATAAAGGCGATCTTTTTCAACAACCGGCGCCGTGGTAAGCCCGAATTGACCGATTGTACCCCCTTTTTGTTCTTCATTGGAGGTGAACTGCCAGAGGGATTTGCCTGTCTGTTCGTCGAAGCAATAGAGTGTTCCTTTTTTCCAGTCCGGCCTGGTCGGCAGCGGATATTTCGGATTATCTTTGGCGGCCGCGGCGGCCAAATAGACTTTTCCATCGGCCACAATCGGAAAGCCGCGAATTTCATCATTGAAGGTGACTTTCCATTTAATATTTTTTGCCGGGGTTTCCGCATCGCCGACTTCAAATGAAACGGGAAGTCCCGTATCGTCAGAAACCATATTTCGGTACATGGTGCGGCCATATTGCGACCAGTCGCCCGCATGGGCCGAGCAAACGACAAAAGCAACGCCAAATAAAAACAAACTGGCAGTTTTCATACAAATAGACATCCTTTTAATAAACCGAGTTTTCCGGCGATAGTTGGGTATTAGTCATATGCAATTAATTCTATTAATTGGCCCGCACATCGTAACACATAAGCGTATCCTGCGAACGCAAGTAAAGCCGACCATCGCAAATCACAGGGTGAGCCCAGGCGTTGCCCTTAGTTACTGCCTCTTTGAACATCCCCTTGATCCGGAATTCCAGAGGGGTTGGATCAACCAAAAACACCGTCCCATCGTCACAGCGCCATATAATCCGATTGTCCGCGTACAATACCGAAGCAGAGCCCCGTTTCGCGGGCGGTTCTTTTTTCCACATGATTTTGCCGGTCAGGAACTCAACACAGGTCGGATTTCCGGGCTGTCCGTGGTCACCGTGGGCTCCGTAGATATAGTCTCCAACCAGCACAACGCCGCCATGACAATTAATGAATCCATCCTGCCCCATTTTGCTTCGTCCAAGGTAATAGACTTCTTCAGCCTTGATCATATCGCCGGTACGCGTCAGTTTAAGGAGGTTGGCTCCTGTTTCGTAACCGGCGATAAGAAAGACATAATTGCCGTGTACCAGCGGTGTCGGAATATTGGCGGTATAATTGGCGATCCGGTTGTGGCTCCACAGACACTTGCCTGTTTCGGCTGAGACCCCGATCGCTCCCACACCAGTAACCGCAATATAGTGTTTTAACCCTTCCACTTCGGCAATGACGATCGAACCATAACCAGCGCCGGGCTTATTTTCCGGACGAGCAATGTCAGGCTGAGGACACTTCCAAATGACCTCGCCGGTTTTTTTGTTAAGAGCAACCATCGCCGCTTCTTTACCGCCCGGCGAGCAAACTACCTTGTCGCCGTCAACCAATGGTGACTCGCTGTATTTCCACTCATTCATCACCTTGCCGCCAAACTCACGGGGCAGACTCTTGCGCCAAATCTCCTTGCCTGTCTCTGTTTCCAGGCAAACCAGATTCCCGTCACCGCTGGGGACGTAGAGAAGAGCCCCATCCACTGTCGGGGTGCAGCAGGCGCCATTTTGCCCTTTCAGACCAATTTCAGATATCCATAACCTCTTTTGTGTGTGGAGATCAAACGCCATAACATATCCTAAAGGCTCGCCTTCTTCCGTCAACTTATGATCTCCTGTGGTGAAAAATCTGCCCTTGGCGATGGCGATTGTGGCATAACCGCTCCCCAATCCAGTACATTTCCAGAGCAGTTCAGGGCCTTTTTCAGGCCATTCCTGGAGCAGGCCTGTCTCAGTACAGATCGAGTCGCGGTTTGGGCCTCTCCATTGCGGCCAGTCGCTTGCATGGACAGAGCAAAAGAAAATCCCCAGAAAAATTACTGCCAGTGTTACCGTGGAATGAATCACTGTTTTCATGTCTTAAATCCTTTCATATGGGTCTTTAGTATGCTAATCTTTCAGAATGTATTCTGTTATTTAGTCGATACCAATGGTACATTAAAGCGATCCCTAAAGGCATCATCGCGATGCAAATCTTCGAAAGGCGACTGCAGAGCAACAGCATGGCCTTCGTCGCCAACACTCATAGCAGCAATGCGCACGAACGGGGAATTCGGCAGCGTAATACTGGCTGCGCCTCCTGGAATTTCCAGACGATAGGCGAACAGATAACCGTATTCATACAGTGTGTCGGCCGCAGGCAGGTGACGGTGTGAGGCGCACCATGCAATGCGCTGATTGCGGATGAAGGCCGGAGCGATCCGCTTGAGGTCGTTACGCAGTGAATAAGACAACTCGGCAACAAAACCTTCAAACTCGCGGTTATCCCAGGATCCCATGTATCCAGACCAGCCGCCGATCGTCAGCGGAAGATCAGTATCACCGGCACGGAAGACCACGTCGGTATCCACATCGGCTGCCGCCAGCAGGTGCAGGACGGCGGTGCCCGCCGGCAGGTCAATGCTCTGTCCGCGGCATGCCACAGAATTGCGGGCACCCTCTTTACGCGGGCCAATAGCAAAAGAAACATTACCCAGTTGAACAGTGTCGCCAATCATTTCAGCGGGGAAGGTGCCACCTTTGCCGTCAAAGCTTCCAGTCGAACCTTGTTTCCTATCTTTGAGATTGGCGTAGCCGTCTTCACGATTGTTATTATAGCTGAATATATCGGTATCGTATTTCAGCGCGACCGGCTGGGTTACAGCTTGGGTCTCGACAGCGGGGATTGTCAACAGAACCGTTTTCAGTTCATAGGGGGTAAAGTTCATGTTCAGCTTTCCGTCTTCTATGGCCGGCTTTTCACCCAGCGGGCGTTCGGCCCCGTCGAGTTCCTCGGCGGATTTGATCGGCAGAACTGCGGATAATGTAGTGCCGGTGCATGGGCGACCCGTTAACTCCTGTAAACGAACAACCACACCTGAGTCGTATTCAGCCATCTTAACGGCCTGCACATTGACCTGCTGGGTATTGATGTTTAACAGCGAGAAAGAGCTTCCCCTGTCGCCTTTGTGACGCGGTACGGCGAATGCGGCAGGACGCTGTTCAAACCGCTGTGCCTGCCAGTGAATTTGACTGTCACGCCAGTCGCCTTTATGACCGGTGATTGCGTACTTAAATTCATGACGGCCCCAGTCCTGCCACCGCATTTCCCTCATTTTACCGCAGTCGAGTGTTTCGTCTTCCCACTCGTTGGTGTCGGGCGAGTGCAACAGGGTCAAGCGGAGGGTGTTGTCATCGGGCTTGTCACTTCCATATTTAGAGCCGGTCAGCAGGGAAACACCGTAAGATTTGGAAGAATCGGTTAGATCAATCCAGGCATGAGATGGCACTTCATACTGTTTTTCATGACTATTGCCGCGCTGAATCGTTCCCATATCCAGATTGTAGGTTGCATTCGAATTGGCAGCGGTCAGATGAAACGCAGCCTTGAGCAGAGTCCCGCGACTTTTCCAATCGAGGTGGTTATCCACTTCTACACGGCTGCCGTCGGTGCCGGCTGAAAGCCGAATCCGCTGCGCGATTTTTGAGCCTTCGTTTTCGCGCACCACTTCGATGGCGATACGCAACGGGCCTTTTTCCACCACACGGAGATAAACCGGGTTTCCTGCCACACTGCGCGCCGGTTGTTTGATGTCTTTCCAGTAGATACGCCATGCGGGCTTTTCGTCAGGGAAGTCTGCGATGAACTCAAGCTGCGATGGTTTTTCGAACAGTTCTTTGCCAACCTGTTTGTCGAAGATGCTGGCAATATCGCCGTTTTTATCGATTTTGACAATATAATGGTTGTTTTCGAGCGAGTTTTTGCTGACGGCAAGGTGTCCGTCTTTCACCTTTGGCGGAGTGCCTTCGCGCAATGCGTAAACTGCGGCCCCGACGGGTGGAAGTTTTGCCTGGAAGAGCACACGGCGTTTCCCGTCCCATCCGGTAGTCAGTTGTGTAGGCAGCGGCTGTCCCTGTGCATTAAAAGCAGTGATTGCTTTGGCGTCAGCCAGCTCTTCGGGTATTAAGGCCTCCACAATATCTTCGCGATTGATCGAAAGCGGATTGTAGATTACCAGCGGAACTCCTTTGACATCGGTGTTGAGCGAGCGTGCCAGCGAACCGACGGCATCGGCATAGACGCCGGCAAACTGGTTAAGGGCAACGATTCCATCGTTCCATGCATATTCATAAGCCTTCGGGATACTGGTTCCCGGAAGAGTGTCGTGGAACTGATTGCGCAGGGTCAGACCCCACGCATGATTCATCGCATCAGCCGGATAGGCAGCACCGGTAATAAGAGATGCTGAAACGGCGGCACGCTCAGCGGCATCTGCCAACAGTTCGGCATCACGGTTAAGCTTTTTCAAGTAAGACTGTGACGTCAGTACACCGGTGGAGTGCTTAATCAGCAACAGGTCTTTTTCCCATGTCGGGAAATTTTTTACTTGTTCATCGGTGATGGCGCGAACCATCGTATCCGACGGGCCGGCGATCACCTTGACCGGACCTTTTGCCGCATAGCATTTCTCAAGGGTCTCAAGCGAAACCTTCTGGGGACTGCCCCCGCGGTCAGCATTGTTTTTATCGCCGCCGCCCATATAGTACAGATCTGTGGCCAGACCTGTTTTTTCTTTGTTGTCTTTCAGGCGTTGGAGTATTTTTTCATCGGTAGCATATACATCGTGATGTGATTTGGCGTAGTCGCCGGCATTGAGAGCCGCAATAACCCATTTCCCGTCCGGACCAACCCAACGCCCGATATTGAATGGGATTCCATTAGCCGATTCCCATGTAAGTTTTTGTGTCGAGAAGCCGCGGAGACCGCAGTGGCTTAAAACGGAGGGTAGCGAGTATGCAAAACCGAAGCAGTCCGGCAGCATGTATTCGAGACTCTCTTTGCCGAATTCATTGTAGAAGTATTTTCTGCCAAGCAGTACCTGGCGAATGATGGACTCAGTCGAGGGGATGAGGGTATCATTTTCGACCCATGAACTGCCGCTGGGATACCAACGACCCGCGGCTACCCATTTTTTCAGTTCTTCGTACTTTTCAGGATAATACTCACGCATCATAGCATAGCGGCTGGCACCGGACCAGTTAAAAACAAAGTGCGGATATTTCTCAAAGGCCGCAAAGTTCTCGTCCAGCGTGTTCTTCAGGAAATCACGAATGGTCTGAGGATAGGACCAGCGCCAGATGTCGTCGAGATGTGAGTAAGGCATGATAAACAAGGTCGGCTGGGTCAGATCAAACGATGCCGGGTCAACCGGTTCAATAGTATGTTTCGTCGGGTCCGGCTGGTTTGCAACGGCAAGAGAGGCCAGCATGCTGGTCAGAATAGAGACCATGATATGGATCCTTATCTGTTTGTATTTATTTGACATTTGTATTTCCTCGAGAATTCTCTATCTTTACAGGAACGGTTTCTGTCAGTGGGATTTCATCGCGAAGAAGTTTACCCGCCTGGCCCGCCAGTCGCAAGTAAAAGTCGCTCGGCAATCCGTTGAATGTTATGAATTTCACTCCACCGCTTGTTGGCGGATTGTTGGCGCATTTGAAGATAGCAGTGCCTTCATCGACTTCGTCGAACATTGCGATATAAAGCATCTCGGCGCCCGCTTTTTTATTAGCGACGACCTGTGACCAGAGAAACTGGCCATTGAGGCGGGGAATCTTGTCGAGTTTGTCGCCCTTAAGATTATACCAGCTGAAGCCCGGAAAAACGACGGGCATATAGTCGATGTTGTGCTCTTTGGCCCAAAGGACATCCCCCTGCCAACATTTTTCTGCGTGTTCTTTTAGTTCCGGCATGTCACCAAAACGTCCAACGGACCATGGGCTCAGCACATCGGCCATGAGCAGCACCTTATGGAGTTGCGGATCATCCAGGGCATCAAGGTCCTGTGCTCTCCATCCGGTTGGGATGCCCAGCATGACACTGTATCCGTTTGCCTTGAATTTCTGGATCAGTTCTTTGCAGACTCCAAGGCCGGCCCGCTTTTTAATCTTTTCGTTGAAGCCGACTCCCCAGATTGCCACCAACGGTTTTCCATTATGGTGCTGGTAGGCCGGGTCTTCGGTGATGTGCATTTTGTCACACAGCATTTTCCAGTCATCGAATACCGTAATGATCTCATCGTCCGGCATCGAGGTAATGTCGTACATGACGGCATAGGTTCGGCCGTAGCGGTTAGCTCCTTCACGTGCGTTGGATAACACTTTGTCTTTGTGATAGCGTTGAGTGCTATTGTCTAAGTTATGGCTAAATCGCTGGATAAAGGCGCCATCAATTCCGTAATCTCGCATCCACTTAAAGTGACGGAGGACAGTTTTGCGATTGTGTGAGCTGAAGACTTTTGCAGGTGTACCGTCTTCATGGAAAAACTTTGTGACATAGAGTTCGTCATCATCGTATTCCGATACATCCGGCCACAAATCAATGCTAAGTTTTCCGGGTTCAAAACGTCTGCCGCGACTCGTACCCCAGCTTCCCCAGCCGAGGTTTGCTCCGTCGCCTGGGCAGTTGAACCAGCCCTGATAGCCGGTCATTATCTTGCCTTTCAGGGTATTGGGGTCTGCCCCAATAGTGTTCGGCACTCGATTTGCTATATTATAGACACCCAAAAATAATTTTGCAAATTATCTATTTTATCATTGCGCGTGATTTGGCGTTGTGC
>Ga0194127_10002357_pt1 | contig 25932 bp, 20 predicted proteins | sample TA2KigC100mmetaG_FD_148624 | JGI IMG/M metagenome (GOLD analysis project Ga0194127, IMG submission 148624) | Freshwater microbial communities from Lake Tanganyika, Tanzania - TA2015036 Kigoma Deep Cast 100m | ecosystem: Environmental > Aquatic > Freshwater > Lake | place: Tanzania: Lake...
AAAATGTTCGCCATCGGCCGCCTGCCCGGCTGGATCGCCCAGTGGAAGGAGAACCACGACGACCCGCAGGCCAGGATCGCCCGGCCGCGGCAGGTCTACACCGGTCCGGTCGGCCGCACATTCGTCCAGATCGACCGGCGCGGCACGTAGTATTCCCGTCCCCGAACCCGAGCCCGAGCCCGCCCACTCCGCCCTGGACTTCCCCCTCCCTCTTCCGCGAAGATCCGCCCCGGCTCCGCAGCCCCGGGGGGAGCATGCGCCGCCTCGAACCCGCGGCGTTCCGGACCCGCTACGGCCCCGCCGCCGTGGTGGCCGCGGAGTTCCTGCAGCTGCTGCCGCGCCGGCTCGCCGTCCGCATCGTGTCCGGCGAGACGGGCACGATGTACGGAGCAGGGGGGGACGGTCGATGAAGCGCCTGCCTGCCGTGCTGATCGTCATCGCGGCCTGCGGGACCTCGTCCCCGCCGCCCGGCCCGACCGCCGACGTGTCGCCCGAGGCGGCGCCGGACGCGGTCGCCGAAGCCGTCGTTCCGGACGTGGTGGCCGAAGTCGCCACCGCGGACGCGCCTGCGGAGTTCCCTCCTTTCGGGGCCGCGTGCACGGCCGAGGAGGGCTGCCCGGGCGGCGCCTGCATCACGGACGCGCTGTTCGCGGGGTTCGCCGGGGGGTACTGCTCCGGCCCGTGCGACCCGGCGGAGGCGGGCGCCTGCGGTCCCGCCGCGGCCTGCTTCGCGATCGAGGGGGTGCCGTCCCCGCCCCTGTGCGCGCGGACCTGCGCCTCCGACGCGGACTGCCGGGCGCCGGACTACACCTGCATCGGGTCGTGCGTGCCGTCCGCCTTCGTGCGGCAGGTGCCGCGGCCGGGGCTCGTCGACGGGACCGAGACGGACGTGGCGGCACTGGTCGCGGCCGTGGACGGGGTCCGCCTGATGGCGCGGGTGTCCGTGCTGTCGGGCGCGTCGCCGTGGCAGCAGGCGCCGGGCGGGCCGCGGACGATCGCATCGCGCGCGCCCGGCCACCCGGACCACGCCGTCGCGGCGGACTTCCTCGAGGCCGAGCTTGCCGCCCTGGGCCTCGCCGTGACGCGGCAGGAGTGGCGGGACGGGGGGCGCGACCTCGTGAACCTCGTCGCGGAGGTCCCGGGCACGGACGCGTCCCTGGCGCCCGTCGTCGTGGTCGCGCACTGGGACTCGACCGGCGCCTACGAGGCCGGGTGGGACGCGGCGGTCGATCCGGCGCCCGGCGCGAACGACAACGGGAGCGGGACCGCGATCGTGCTGGAGGTAGCCTCGCTGCTGACGGCCCCGGGCGCGCCCGCGCTCCGCCGTTCCGTGCGCCTCGTGCTCGTGGACGGCGAGGAGGTCGGGCTGCTCGGGTCCGCCCGCTACGCGGACTCGCTCGGGTCCGCGGGCGAGGACCTCGCCTGCGCGCTGAACGTGGACATGGTCGGCGCGCCGACCGAGGCCATGGGCAGGCACGTCTGGTTCATCACGGACCCGGGCCACCCCGACTTCGGCGGCGCCGGGTTCGAGGCCGTCCTCGCCTTCGCGCCCGCGGTCGTGCCGGTCGATTCCGGGTTCGGGTCGGAGAGCGCCTCGGACAACCGGTCCTTCCGGGCGGAAGGCTTCTGCGCGGCCGGCATGTTCGCATGGCCCCGCCAGCCCACGAACCACACCTCCGGCGACGTCGCGGCCGGCCTCGACCCCGCGTTCTTCGCGACCATGGCGCAGGCCGCGGTCGCGGTCGCGGCCGCCTGGGCGGGTCACCTGTAGGCGGGAGCGCGCGAGACAGGTCACACCAGGAACGTGCGCAGCTCCTCGGCGCGCCGGACCAGGGCGACGCGGGCCTCGGCGTCGGCGCCGCGGGGGCGCGGGAGGCCGACCTCGACCTCGCGGGCCACGCGCGCGGGCTTGGCGGTCAGGAACACGACGCGGTCGGACAGGGCCGCGACCTCCTCGACCGTGTGGGACACGAACACGACGGTGAGACCCTGCTCCTCCCAGCGGAGCAGCAGCTCGCGGTGCATGGCCTCGCGCGTCTCGACGTCGAGCGACGCGAACGGCTCGTCCATCAGCAGCACGCGAGGCCGCAGCAGCAGGGCGCGCGCGAGGTCCACCCGCTGGGCCATGCCGCGCGACAGCTCGTGGGGCATGAACCGGGCGAAGTCGGCCAGGCCCATCTTCCCGAGCAGGTCCATGGCCTCGTCGCGCACCTCGCGCGCGCGCCGGCCGCGGCACTCGAGCCCGAAGGTCACGTTGCGCAGCACGGTGCGCCACGGGAGCAGGATCGGCCGCTGGAACACGAGCGCGACGTGGTCCCGGTCCACCTCGACCGTGCCGGAGTCCTCCGCCTGGAGGCCGGCGATCACCTGGAGGAGCGTGGTCTTGCCGCACCCGGACGGTCCGATCACGGACACGAACTCGCACCGCCGCGCGTCGAGGTCGATGCCGTCGAGGACCGCGAGGTCCCCCCCGGCGCTGACCGCGAAGCGCTTCCGGAGCGCGCGCACGCGCACGGCCGGAGCGGCGGCCCCGGACGCGGTCGCGGGCTCGTTCCCGCTATCGGAACGCCGAGTTGCGCCAGCCTCCAAGCCGGACCTCCGCGAGCCGGATCGCGCCCGAGAGCGCGAGCACGAACGCGACCACCAGGAACAGCAGGACGAAGAACTGTTCGCCCTGGAAGTTCTGGCTGTACGCGTTCAGCCGGTACCCGACCCCGCTCGACGACGCGAAGAACTCGACCACCAGCACGCCGACCATCGTGTAGTTCACGCCGACCCGCATCCCCGACAGCACGAACGGGGCGATCGACGGCAGCAGCACGTCCTTGAACACCACCCAGCGGCTGCCCCGGCAGGCGCGCACGAGCAGCACGTGGTCCCGGTCGATCGACTGGACGCCGGTCACCGTGGACGCGATGATCGGGAAGGCCGCCATCACGGCCCCCAGGAACACGCGGGCGGACATCCCGGTCCCGAACCACAGCATCACGAGCGGGCAGAGCACCACCTTGGGGAGCGCGTTCATCGCCACCACGTAGGGGTCCACGAGGTGGTACAGCGTCTTCGACACGCCCATCGCGACCCCGGCGAGCGTGCCCGCGACCGTGGCCACGGCGAAGCCCAGGGCGAACGCGGAGAGCGTCATCGCGAGGTCATCGTTCCAGCGGCCCGACAGGAGGCTCGTCCGGGCCTCGGCCAGGATCGCGGACGGCGAGGACAGGAGCACCGGGCTGACCCAGCCGAGGCGGCAGGACGCTTCCCATACCCCGAGCACGACGACGAATGAGAGCGCGGCGAGGACGCGATGTCGGAGCGAGCCCAACGTCACCTGCCCGGGGCCGCCGCAGCCGGCGCGGGCGCACCCGCGGCCGCAGCCTCCCCGGTAGGGGGCTTCAGGCGCGCGGCCAACTCCGCGCGCGCGGCGGCGACCTGCCCGAAGGCGCCCTCGGCGGCGAGCCGAGCGACGAGCGCCCCGTCGATCATACCCGGAAGGTCGAACGCGCGCGCCTTCTCGGCGAGGTCGGGGGCGGTCGCGATGTAGTCCACGGCCACGCGCATGGCCGCGACGTCCGGCGCGGGGGGGACCGCGAACATCAGCGGCCCGCCCTCGGCGTAGTTCTCCCTGGGGTCGCCCTCGCCGGGACCGAGCTTGTCGAACGCGACCGCGAGCGCCTCGTCCGGGTTCGTCATGTAGAAGGCCTCGGCGTCCGCGATCGCCCGGACGAAGTCGGCCACGAGCGCGTCGTTGTCCTTCAGGAACGGCCGCCGCGCGACCATCATCATGTAGGGCGCTGGCTCGTCCCATGTGCGCGGGTCGGCCAGGATCTTCAGGCCGAGCTTCTCGACCGTCGAGCGAGGGGCGGCCGCGGTCAGTCCGTCCACGTCGCCCCGCTGGACCGCGGGCAGGCGGGCGATCTCCTTCCCGAGCACCTTGATCGCCACGTCCTTCCCGTACTCCAGGCCCCACTTCCGGCAGAGCACGTACGTCAGGAAGTCCTGCGGGCCGCCGAGCACCGGCACGCCCAGGCTCTTCCCGCGCAGGTCCTCCGGCCCGTCGATGCCCTGGCGCACGACGAGCCGGTGGTAGTGGCGGTTCACCACGGTCCCGAACACCACGAGGTCCGCCCCGGCGAGGTTCGCCTTGACCGCCGAGTCGCCGCCCGCGAGCGCGATCCCGATGTCGTTCGACAGGAGCCCCTTCATCGCGTCGGCCGACCCGCCGGTGGTCACGACCTCGGCGTCGATTCCGCGTTTTTCGAAGAACCCCTTCGACTTCGCGATCCAGGCGACCGCGTGCACGTACGACGGGATCGCGATCGCGACCTTGAGCTTCCGCAGGGCCGGCGCCGCGGGCCGCGCCGCCTCGGGTGACGCGACCGGCGCCGCGGGCTTCGCGGCCTCGCCCCTGCACCCCGCAACCGCCATCGCGGCCAGCACCGCCAGGATCGACCTGAGCATGGAGGACACCCCTCCGCCGGGCCCGGAGCGGATCTTGCCGGGCGCCGTCCGTTATTGCAATATTATTTTCCATTCATGACCGCCACCTGCCCCCCCCGACCGCACTTCGCGCCGGAGGAGGTCGCCCGCGCATTTGACCCCCGGGCACCCGAAAGCGGATACTCGCGCCGGAGGCCCGACTCGGGCTCTCCCAGCTCCTTCTGGACCCGAACGCGGGAGACGACTCATGACCCGGTGCGAATCGTGCCGCAGGCCCTTTCCGCTGCTCGCGCTCGCGGTCGCGTCGTGCCTTGCGGCCGCCGCGGCGTGCGGGGGCGGCGCGAAGGCCCAGTCCGACGACCTCGACTGGTCCGTGGAGCTGATGGACGTGCCCGGATACGAGACGACGGCGGACGACCCGGGGCCGGAGTTCGACTACCCCTTCGAGGCGTGGCCGGAGGACGCGTCGTGCGGCCCGGAGGACCCGCACCGCTGCGGGACGATGACCTCCGTGCAGAAGTGCGCGTTCGGGCACTGGGTCCTCGACTCGGTCTGCATCGACGGCGACATCTGCCTTGCGGGGGTGTGCGTGCCCCATGTGTCGTGCGATCCAGGGACCGTGAACGGCTGCTTCGCGTTCGACGCGGCCGCGAAGTGCGACCCGTCGGGGCTGGGCTACGTGCCGGAGCCGTGCCCCGAGGGGACCCGGTGCGTCCTGAACGGCGAGTGCAGGACGGTCGTCTGCACGCCCGGCTTCGGCATCTGCGCGGACGACAAGCGCTACCAGACGTGCAAGGACGACGGGAGCGGGTACGACGACCCCAGGGAGTGCCACGAGGGGCTCATGTGCATCGGCGGCCAGTGCCGCAACATGTGCGAGTCCGAGGTCAAGATATCCTCGTACCTGGGCTGCGAGTACTGGAGCGTGGACCTGCACAACATGGACCTCAAGGGCATGGCGATCTCCCCCCGCGCCGACCTGATCAAGCACGCCATCGTGGTCGGCAACCCCGGCACGAGCGCGGTCTGGGTCACCTTCGAGACCCAGGACCCGAAGGTGACGATCGAGATCCCACAGGCGGACAAGCTCGTCCCGGCGGGCGAGATGCGCACCTACACGATGCCCGTGATGAGCCAGGACGCCTCCGGCATCAACAAGAAATCGGTCCGGGTCACCGCGACCCACCCGATCACCGCGTACCAGTTCAACCCCTTGAACAACGTGGGCGTCGCGAGCAACGACGGCTCCCTGCTGCTGCCGGTGAACGCGCTCGGCAAGGAGTACATCGCGATATCCTTCCCCGGGTCCTACATGCCCGAGATGCCGGAGTTCGGCTTCAAGGAGGACGACCGGCCGGGCTACGTCACCATCGTGGCCGTGACCGAGGGCGACACCCAGGTGACGATCTCGAGGGCCGGGAGCCCGATCGCCGCGGGCGACGGGGTCCCGGCCATCCTCGCGGGCAAGGGCGAGAGCTTCAACCTCAAGCAGTACGAGGTCCTGAACCTCGAGACGGCCCACGCCGAGGGGCTGTCCGCCGCCGTGTTCGACGTCACGGGCACGATCATCGAGGCGTCCAAGCCGGTCGCGGCCTTCGGCGGCATGGAGTGCGCTGTGCTGACCGACGAGGCATTCACGAGCTGCTGCTGCTGCGACCACGTGGAGGAGCAGCTCATCCCGCTGCACGCCTGGGGCAAGGAGTACCACGCGGTGAAGTTCAACCCGCGCGGCGGGACCCAGGACGCGGACTGGTGGCTCGTCATGGCCGGCGAGGACGGGGTCCAGATCCAGACCGACCCGCCGATTCCCGGCGTGAACGGCCTCAAGCTCGACAAGGGCCGGTACAAGCGGTTCTACGCGCCAGGCGCGTTCGAGGTCACGGGGACGGGCCCGATCGCAGTGGCCCAGTACATGCTGAGCCAGGGCTGCACGTACGCGGGCAACGGCGACCCGTCGATGCTGATCGTCCCCGCGGTCTACCAGTACCGCAAGGACTACACGATCCTGGTCCCCGACAAGTACGCCGAGGACTGGGTGACCCTGGTCCGGCCCGCCAACATCGGGATCACGCTCGACGGCAGCCCGGTGAAGGAGACCTTCACCCCGTTCGGCTCCGGCAAGTACGAGTACGCCTACGTCCCCGTGGTGGACGGCGTGCGCCACTTCGAGTCCGCCCAGGCGTTCGCGGTCCTGGCGTACGGGTTCGACGCGGCCGTGTCGTACGCATACGCGGGCGGGATGAACGTGCTGTCGAACAAGCCGGGGGGGCAGTAGTCCCCGGTCCGTCCCTACCCCCTTGTCATTCCATGGCTTTTCAGGATTCGCCGGGCGATCGCGTCGATGTGGACCTCGTCCGCTCCGTCGTGGATTCGCGCGCCGCGCTCGTGGGCGTACCAGAACGCGAGCGGGGTGTCGTCGGTCATCCCGAGCCCGCCCAGGCACTGGATCGCCCGGTCGAGCACGCGCTGGAGCGTCCGCGCGACCGTCAGCCTGATGATCGATATCTCCTCGCGGGCCGCGTAGAGGCCCTCGTTCTCGATCCGCCACGCCGCGCGCAGGACGATCAGCCGGGCCGCGTGGATCTCGGCGCGGCTCTCCGCGATCCACTGCTGCACGATCTGCCGCGTGCCGAGCGGCTTGCCGGGCGCGATCTGCCTCGTCGCCGCGTGCCGGCACATGATGTCGAAGGCCCGCTCGCAGACCCCGATCCACCGCATGCAGTGATGCATGCGGCCGGGCCCGAGCCGCTGCTGCGCGATGACGATGCCGCGGCCCCGCGGCCCGAGCAGGTTCGCGAGCGGCACGCGCGCGCCGTGGTACGCGACCTCGCCGTGGCTCGCCCAGTCGCCGCCGCGATCCCCCATGACCGACAGGTTCCCGATCACGTCGTACCCCGGGGTGCCGGCGGGCACGACGATCATGCTCGCCCGCGCGTGCGGCTCCGGCGCGTCCGGGTCGGTCACGGCCATGCAGATGGCGAACGCGGCCCCGTCCGCGCCGGTCGCGAACCACTTGTGGCCGCGGATCACCCATTCGCCGGCGTCCTCGGTCGCGGTCGTGCCCATCCAGGTCGGGTTCGAGCCCGGGTACTCCGGCTCGGTCATGGTGAACGTGCTGCGGATCTCGCCGCGGACGAGCGGCAGGAGCCAGCGCGCCTTCTGTTCGGGCGTGCCGTGCTACATCACGAACTCCTCCGGCACGTGCGCCGCGAACAGACCGGTCTGCTTCGCCCGTTCGCGGGCCGCGAGCAGCCTCGGCAGCATCGCGACGAACCCGTCGCGCCGGAGCCCCTGCTCGAGCGGGATCACCTCCTCGTCGACGAACCCGCGGACCAGCTTCCTCATCTCCCGCACGCGCGTCGTCTCGGAGAAGTCGACCTGAGCCTCCGGGCTGCGTCGGCGCCCCGTTGCCGGCGGCGTGGTAGCACGCTCTCGGCCCGGGTCGCGGACCGGTGGTAGCATGCCTCCATGCGCCTCCCGGCCGCAGCCGTCGCGCTCCTAGTCGCCGTCCTCCCGGCCAGCGCGCGCGCGGACCGGGACGACGGCGACCGCGTCGAGATGGAGGCCCTGGTGTCCGGCCTCGGCGGCGCGATCCACCGGGAGTGGGCGGGCGGCTTCGACGCGTTCGGCGTGCTGCGCTGGTCGCGGTTCCGGGCCGCCCTGGGCGCGCCGATGCGCTTCGACCGGACCGGCCTGCGACGCGCGGACTGGGACGAGCCCGCCGACTTCGGCCGCATCGTGGGCGAGGTGGCGTGGGGCGACCCCGGCAGCCCAGGCAGCCCCGGCAGCCCCGGCAATCCCGGCGACCTCGTCGCGGCGCGGCTCGGCACGATCGCGGACCTGACGCTCGGCACCGGGGCGGTCGTGTCCGGCTTCCGCTCCACCCTCGACCCGGACCACTGGCGGACCGGCGCGACGCTCGCGGTCCACGCGGGCCCGGCCGGGGGCGACGCCTTCGTGGACTCGGTCATCGCGCCGGCGGTCGCGGCCGGCCGGCTGTACCTGCGGCCGTTCGACCCGATCCAGCCGGGGGGGTTCTTCGGCCGCCTGGAGCTGGGGGGCACGTTCGCGGGAGACGTCGCGGCCCCGGAATCGTACGTCCGCGCGCCTCCCGCGCTGCCCGGCGGCGCGCCCGGCCCGGTCGCGATCGGACCGGCGGGCCTGCCCGAGACGCGCGACGCGAAGGTGTGGGCCGCGGCGGCCGACCTCCGCTGGCCGGTCGTCAGGTCGCGCGAGGCCGAGGTCACGCCCTACGTCGCGTACGTGTCCCTGGTGGACGCGAGCGGCGTCCACGCTGGGATCGACCTATCCTTCGTGCCCGCGAAGCGGTTCCGGTTCGGCCTCGCGGGCGAGTGGCGGCGGCTCTGGTCCGGCAACGTGGCCGGGTACTTCGACGCCGCCTACGCGATCGACCGCTACGACCTCCGCGGCGAGCCCCAGGCCGCGCTGCTCGATCGGCTCGACTCCGACCGGTGGGGCATGATGGCGGGGGCGTCCTTCGAGTGGGCGGGAGGCGTGCGATGCGCGGCACGGCTCGACCTCGACCGCGACGGCCGGGCGAGCGCCTTCCGCGCGGACGCGACCGTCGCGATCGACCGCGTGCGCGCCGCGGCGATGATCGCCATGAAGGGCTTCGAGACCGCCTCCGACTTCGCCGACCCCGACCGCCTGCTCGCGGCCGTGTCGGTCGAGGTCCGCATCGTCCCGGTGCTCGCGTGGTTCGCGACGTACGCGCGCGACGCCGCGGTCGCTACCGGGGGCGGGCCGGATCGGGGGCGCTACCTGCCGAGCGACACCGCGCTGACCGGGTTGAGGTTCGGGGTGGCACGGTAGCCCCCCCCGAGGCTCACTCCCACTCGATCGTGCCCGGCGGCTTGGTCGTGACGTCCAGGAACACGGCGCCGACCCCGGGCAGGGCACGGAGCGCCGCGTGCAGCTCCGCGACGAGCGCGTCCGGCAGGCGGGCCGGGGTCGCGGTCATGGCCCGCTCGCTGTGGATCGGGCGGACGATCACGACCTCGGTCCCCTGCCCGTCGATCTCCAGCGGGACCAGCACGGTCGGGCACTGCCAGATCGCGTCGCAGACCCCGTGGCGGCGCAGGCCCTCCATGACGAGGTGGTCGGCCTCGCGCAGGAGGTCCAGGCGGTCGCGCGTCATCGTCGCGGCGAGCGGCCGCGCGGTACGGATCGGCGGGTCGCCGAGGCTCCAGACGCAGCGGTTGATGCCCGGCACCTCCTTGAGCAGCGTGCCGGCGGCCTCGGTCAGGCACGCCCAGTCGGCCCCGCCCGAGAGCACGACCGGGTGCTCGTAGGACCTCAGGTCCGCCTTGACGCCCACGGATCGGATGGGCAGCGGCCGGGCGTCGAGGCCGAAGCGCGCCGCCGCGGCCGCGACCGGCGCCGAGAGCGCGGTCACGTCGTCCGCGACGCCGGTCGAGCACAGCAGGCGCACGCCCAGGCCAGGGCCGGGGAACGGGTGGCGCCAGACCGCCTCGCGCGGTATTCCGAGCGTGCCGGCCAGCTCGCGCACCTCGACCTTGTACAGGTCCGCGAGCGGCTCCACGACCTTCCCTTCCGCGATCATCTTCTCGATGATCGGCACGCGGTTGTGGTGCGTCTTGATCGTGTCCGCGCGCTTCGTTCCGCCGGTCTCGATCGTGTCCGGGTAGATCGTGCCCTGGCCGAGCAGGTGGCCCTCGATGCCGAGGCGCCGCGCCTCGCGCTCGAACACGGCGACGAACGTGTCGCCGATCGCGCGCCGCTTCCTCTCCGGGTCCGTCAGCCCCGCGAGCGCGGCCAGGAAGTCGTCGCCCGCATCGACGAAGTGCAGGTTCGCGCCGAGGCCGAGGTCGGCCAGCAGCTCCAGGACGTTCCGGCTCTCGTCCTTGCGCATCAGGCCGTTGTCCACGTGGAGCAGGTGCAGGCGATCCGGGCCGATGGCGGACGCGAGCACCTTCGCCGCGACCGTGGAGTCGACCCCGCCGGACGCCAGCAGGAACACGGACCGGTCGCCCACCTGCGCGCGCACGCGCTCGACCTGCTCCGCGAGGTAGCGCTCCATGGTCCAGGACGGCGCGCAGCCGCACAGGTCCAGGACGAAGTTGCGGATCATCAGGTCGCCGTGGACCGTGTCGTCCACCTCGGCGTGGTACTGGAAGCCGTAGCGGCGGAGGCGGTCGGACCCGATGGCCGCGAACCGGTGCTCCGTCCCCGCGCCGAGGCGGCTCGAGCCCAGCTCCTCGAAGTCGGGCCCGACCTCGACCACGCTGTCGAAGTGGCTCATCCAGACCGGCTCGACCGGGTCGCATCCGCGGAACAGCGGGTGGTCCGGCCGCCGGATCGTCATGTCCGCGCGGCCCCACTCGCGGCCGCCGTGGACCACGCGCCCGCCGTAGTGCTTCGCCATCTCCTGGTGGCCGAAGCAGAAGCCCAAGATCGGGACGTCGAGGTCGTAGATCGCCTTGGTGTAGTCCGAGTCCTCGCCGTGCGACGACAGGCTCGGGCTCCCCGACAGGATGATCCCCTTGTACGGGAGGAACCGCTCGATCGGGTCCTCCGGCTGCCGGATCTCCGCCAGGACGTTCAGTCGGCGGACCTTGGTCGCGATCAGGTGCGCGTACTGGCCCCCGAAGTCGACGACCGCGATCGCATCGTGCACCATGGTCCCGTCCCCGTGGCGTGCCCCGCGAACGATTACCGGAAGCGTCGCCAAATGGGAAGAGGAGATCAGAGCGCCGCGACGTCCACGTGCTTCGCGACGAGGTCGCCGAGGATCGCGACCTTGTCGGTCTCCTCGCGCGTGATCAGCGGCTCCATGTCGTCGACCTGCTTCGCGGTCTGGAAGGTGTCGGACGGCACGAGCAGCAGCGGGATCCCGCGCTCGGACGCCCTGGAGATGATGTTCGGCGGCGGCAGGATGTTGTGCGCGAGCACCACGGCCGCGGTGTTGCCATCGAGCGCGGCGAGGACGATGTCGGACCGGTCGCCGGACGTGATGATCAGCTTGCCCGCCTTCTGGAAGGCGGGGTAGCGCATCGCGGCGTCCGCGGACATGGCGCCGACGAACACCGTCTTGACCCGCGCGTCCAAGCCCTGCTCGCCGGCCACCACGCGCGCGAACAGCGCGTCGGCCACGTAGCGGACCGACACCTGCGCCAGCTCGGGCACGTGCGGCAGCACGCCCAGGACCCTGACCCCCATCCGGTTGATCTCGTCGAGCCGGGAGGCCTTGAAGTCGTCCAGGTCCTGGACCTTGTTGACGATCACGCCCGCGAAGTCCACGCCGGCCATGCCGACGTGCTGCTTCAGGAACGCGACGTCGTCCACGACCGCGTCGTCGCTTCCCGCGGCCACGACCACCAGCCGCGCGCCGAGCGCGCGCGCCACGGAGAGCGCGTCGAGCCCGACCGACACGCCGTGCGCGAGGTCCGAGCCGCCCTCGACGAGCAGCGCATCCCTGCCCGCGCCGGCCGCGCGCGCCGCCTCGGCCACCTTCGACGACAGCTCGCCGGCCGTGTACATGAGGCGGAGCTTCGCGCGCTCGAAGCCGATCGTCGCGGTCTCGCCGCTGTCCGGCAGGCCGAGCACGTGCGACACCAGCGCCGCGTCGTAGTCCCACAGCCGCTTCTTGCGGCAGAGCATGCGGTCGCCGAACGGCTTGACGTACCCGCAGGGGACGCCGAGCGCTTTCGCCAGCCCGATCACCAGGGAGGTCTTCCCGCTGTTCCGCCGGGCGGAAGCGATGACGATCGACTTCATCGTGACACCTCGTGCGACGCGTCGCGCCGTGGCGGGGCCCGCTCACCGGCACCGCCCGCGCCGCGGCTTCCGCGCGAATCCTGGGTCCGCCGCCGGGGCCGGTCAACGATGGATCGTACGGCGAATTGACGAGCGTACGAGAAAGCGTGCCCGGGGTTGACAAAAGCGTGTTGCGGCGCGGAGGGACTGGTCCTGCCGGTCCGCGCCCGCCGCCGCCGGCGCGGACGACCGTCGGCGAGGCGGATCACGGCAGGAGGAGCCGGGGTGCCTCGGCCTCGAAGAACGCCCGGATCCGCTGCCAGACCTCGGGCGTGAGTCCAGCCGGAAGAACCGGATCCGCCTCTGCGTCCGCGAACCACGTGAGCGCCCTTGCGACGTGGTAGAGGTCGGGTTCGGACAGCCCGTAGCGGCTCGCGTACGCAGAAGCCGCAGTCCCGAGCCCGAGGCCGGACGACACCATGGCGAACAGGTCCCAGAAGTCGCGCCGCGTACCCCGCCGGGCGACCGCCGCCAGCTTCATCGCCGCGAGGTCCCGGAGGCCCGCTACAGGAAAGCCGCCGGGCCCGGGTGCGGGGGGCTCGAGAGGCGGATAGGCGTATCGCACGACGTCCACCGGGGTCGCCTCGACGACGAGGCGCAGGACCGCCGGCCCGGCCGCAACCACCCTGACGTCCCCGAGCGCGGAGACCATGGCCGCGCGCACGGGCTCCAGGTCGGCGACCGCCGCGCCGAACAGGTCCAGGTCCAGGGACCGCCTGTGATGAAGGTGATGGGATACCGCGCTCCCGCCTCCCAGGTAGAACCCCCCCAGCTCCGGGACGCGGCTCAGTCGATCCAGGGTGCGGAGCTGTCCTTCCGCCAGGCCGGCGGGCTCGCCCATGTCTCGTCCCCCGCATGGAAGAACGCGCGCCAGAACGCGAGCGTGCGGTCGCTCAACTCCGGATGCCCCCGCTCACGCAGGAATCCGTGTATCCTCTCCGGGCCGTAGGCCGAGAGCAGCCAGCGGACCTCGGCGAGGCCGCCGAACTCGATCACCCGCGGCAGGATGTGCGCGGCGTGGGCATCGAGGTCGAGCCCGGACGGGTCGCTGTCCCAGAACAGCCACTCCAGGTCCCGAGGCACGCCGCCCACCGTGGACTCCGAGGGATCCGCATGCAATGCTAGTGCTTCCGCGCCTTGCCGTCCAGCCTGCCGACTCGCTCCTCAGGACGCTGCCGTTGTCGCGCAGGGGGAGCGGGCGACAGGGAGAGGTGGCGGGGGCTTTTCGAGCGCGGATTTGACAGCGGCGCACCCGCGTGCTACCGGGCCGCTCGGGGTCTGGTGCTGCGGCGGTTGGAGGATCTCGGAATGATCAGGCGAGTCTACATTGACAACTACCGGAGGATGGTCAACTTCGACCTCCCGTTGTCTGAGTTCGCGCTGCTACTCGGCACCAATGGTGCAGGGAAGTCCTCGGTCCTGGACGTGGTGTTCGCGCTTCGGGACTTCCTGGGCGGAACGGCCAAGGTCCTCGACGTGTTCCCGCCGTCGTCCCGCACGCGCTGGCAGGACCGGAACATCCAGGTGTTCGAGTTGGACGTTGCCTTGGACTCGGAGCCGTTCGAGTACAGACTCGAGGTCGAGCATGATCTGGCCAGCCGGAAGGCGAGAGTGAAGACGGAACGCCTCACGTCAGAGGGGAAGCCCTTGTTCGGGTTCAGTGAGGGCGAGGTCCACCTGTTTCGGGACAACCATTCGGCCGGGCCGATCTTCCCGGCGAGTTGGGCGGAATCGGCGCTGGCCAGGGTCTTCCCGGGCAAGGACAACCTGCGGCTCACGCGATTCCTCGAGTTCATGCGCAAGGTCCTGGTCTGTGGCTTCTATCCGCGTGCGTTCACGGCGGAATCCTCGTCGGAGGATTCCGTGTTGCAACGCGCACCGTCGAACTTCGCTTCCTGGTATCGTCACGTGATCCAGGAGCACCAGGACTCAGCGCCCGCCTACCTGGAGACGATGCGGGAAGTAATCGAGGGATTTCAGAATATCCGCTTGGAGCGCGTTGGGAGTGAGGCGCGGGCATTCATGCTGGTCTTTGGCGAGGGCAAGTCCCGTTACGAACTTCGACTTGACGAGGTCTCGGACGGTCAGCGAGCCCTCCTGGCGCTGAACGCGCTCACGCAAATGACGGCGAGCGAGGGGTACACGCTTCTGATCGACGAACCCGACAACTACTTGGCGCTCGCGGAGATTCAGCCCTGGCTGATCGGCTTGGTGGACGCATGCGGCAGCGAGGTGCGCCAAGCGGTTCTCTGTTCACACCACCCGGAGGTGGTCGACTACGTGGGGGCCGACCGCGGCATCCTCCTGGAGCAGGAAGTCAGCGGAGTCATCAAGGTTCGATCGCTTGCGGAGGCGGTACCCGAGGGTGGCGCGAAGCTGTCGGAAGTCATTGCTCGGGGTTGGGAGCGATGAGTCGGCGCAGAGCCCAGTTGATTCTCCTCTGCGAGGACCGCCAGCACGAGGCATTCCTCCGGCGGTTCTTCGTCGCGGCTGGCTGGAACAAGAGGTCGATCCGCGTCGAGAAGAGCCCCAAGGGTCGGGGCTGCGCGGAGCAATGGGTGCGTGAGCACTACGCGGCGGAGGTCAGGAACCTTCGGAGCGCGCCGTACGTCGCCCGCGCCCTTGTTGTCGCGATCGATGAGGACACACAAGGAAAGCGGGAGGCACAGTTGAGCCGTGCGCTCGTCGATGCCGACCTCCCCGCACGTCAGCCCGATGAGTCGATCATCCACGCGATCCCAGCGCGGAACATCGAGACTTGGCTTCAGTACCTGCTCGGCAAGGACGTCGACGAGAAGCAGCAGTACGCCCGACTCGCGTCGGAGCGGGACTGCGAGCCTGCAGTTCGCTTGCTGAAGACGATGTGCGATGCTCATGACCTACGGCCGACAGCTCCGCCATCCCTGGTCCGGGCGTGCAACGAGTACCGCGATCGTCTTGCGTGACGGTGGCTTGACAGGGCCTCGCGGGTCGCGAGGGTTTGGTCAGCCGAACGGCTGGAGGATAACTTCGGCGGGACCTCGCCCGCTCCTCGCCTGCTCCTCGCCCGGACATCGCCCGCCCGCCCGGCCGCCCGCACGCCCGGTCGCCCGCCCGTTGACCCCGCCGCCGGCCCCGCGCGATGCTCGGACCGGCGGGACCGGCGACGACGTCACGACCTGGATCGGCGACGTGACACGTCATCGACCGGGGAAGGTCCACGGGGAGCGCCCTTGCCCGCACCGGCGCCGGCCCGGCCGGAAGCCGCCCGATCCGACCTGAACCCGACCCGCGTCAATCCGCGATCAACTCGGCCGTTGACTCCGCGATGCCTGCCGTGATAGCGACGGGCGGTCGTTGGCGGGACCGCCGCCGCATGTCTCTGGGTCCGCCCCCCCGGGCGGTAGGCTCTCCGTTGCGCGCAACGGGGACTGAGAGGAGCAGGAAACGATGAGTGAGCAGGTCAAGCTGGACAACGGGAAGTACTTTCCGCCCGCGTCGTTCGCCGCGAAGGCGAACCTGAAGAGCTTCGCCGAGTACAAGGAGATGTACGACCGCTCCATCGCCGACCCCGAGGGCTTCTGGGGCGAGGTCGCGAGCGGCTTCTACTGGCACAAGAAGTGGGACAAGGTCTGGGACTACAACTACGACACCCGCAAGGGCCCGGTGAAGATCAACTGGTTCATCGGCGGCAAGACGAACATCACGTACAACGCCCTGGACCCCCACCTCGCGACCCGCGGCGACCAGCGCGCGATCATCTGGGAGGGCAACGACCCCTCCGAGCAGCGCGAGTTCACGTACAAGCAGGTCCACGAGGAGGTCTGCAAGTTCGCGAACGTGCTGAAGTCCATCGGCGTGAAGAAGGGCGACCGCGTGTCGATCTACATGCCGATGATCCCGGAGCTGGCCTTCGCGATGCTCGCCTGCGCCCGCATCGGCGCGGTCCACAGCATCGTGTTCGGCGGCTTCTCCCCCGACTCGCTCAAGGACCGCATCCTCGACTCGAAGTGCACGGTCCTGCTGACCGCGAACGGCTCCTACCGCGGCAAGAAGCCCGTGGGCCTGAAGGACAACGCGGACAAGGCTATGGCCGGCTGCCTGGCCGAGGGCCACACGGTCGAGCACTGCGTGGTCGTGAACCGCGTGGAAGGGCTCGAGACGCCCATGGTCGCCGGCCGCGACCAGTGGTGGCACGAGGCCATGGCGAGCGCGTCCCCGGTCTGCGAGTGCGAGTGGATGGACGCCGAGGACGTCCTCTTCGTGCTCTACACCTCCGGCTCGACGGGCAAGCCGAAGGGCGCGGTCCACTCGGTCGGCGGCTACATGGTCTTCACCGCCATCACCCACAAGTACATCTTCGACTACCAGGACGGCGACGTCTATTGGTGCACGGCCGACATCGGCTGGGTCACCGGCCACTCCTACATCGTCTACGGGCCGCTCCAGAACGGCGCGCAGACCATCATGTTCGAGGGCGTCCCGACCTACCCGGAGCCGGACCGGTTCTGGCAGGTGGTGGACAAGTGGGGCGTGAACCAGTTCTACACCGCCCCGACGGCGATCCGCGCCCTGATGAAGGAGGGCGAGTCCTGGGTCAAGAAGACGAAGCGGTCCACGCTCCGCCTGCTCGGCACGGTCGGCGAGCCGATCAACCCCGAGGCGTGGCGCTGGTACCACACGAACGTCGGCGACGAGCGCTGCCCGATCGTGGACACGTGGTGGCAGACCGAGACCGGCGGCATCCTGATCACCCCGATCCCGGGCGTCATCCCCACGAAGCCGGGCTCGGCGACGCTGCCGTTCTTCGGGGTGGTCCCGGCCATCCTCGACGAGCAGGGCAACGTGATCGACAAGCCGGGCGAGGTCGTGACCGGCATCCTCGCGATCAAGCAGCCGTGGCCGTCCCAGACCCGGACCATCTACGGCGATCACCAGCGCTACGAGGACACGTACTTCAGCATGTTCAAGGGCTGGTACTTCACCGGCGACGGCGCGCGCCGCGACGAGGACGGCTACTACTGGATCACCGGCCGCGTGGACGACGTCATCAACGTGTCCGGCCACCGCATGGGCACGGCCGAGGTCGAGAGCGCGCTCGTGTCGCACCCCGCCGTGGCCGAGGCCGCGGTCGTCGGGTTCCCGCACGAGATCAAGGGCCAGGGCATCTACGCCTACGTCACGCTGAAGGGCGAGTTCTCGGACAAGTACTACGACGACAACCTCAAGAAGGAGCTGGTCGCCCACGTCCGCAAGGAGATCGGCCCGATCGCGTCCCCCGACGTGATCCACTGGGCGCCCGGCCTGCCGAAGACCCGGTCCGGCAAGATCATGCGCCGCATCCTGCGCAAGGTCGCGGAGAAGCAGACGGACCAGCTCGGCGACGTGACGACGCTGGCCGACCCGAGCGTGGTGCAGCGCCTGATCGACGACATGGGGAAGTAGGTGCGATCCCCCGCGCCTGCCCCGTTCACGCGGGGCGGGCGCGCGGATGGTCCCGTCCCCGCCCCGCCTCAGGAAACCAGCCCGAAGTCGTGCGATATCCTGGCCTGCATCCCCACGATTTGCGCCAGGATCTGCTTCAGCATCTTCTGCTCGATCTGGGTCAGCTCGCCGGGGTCGATGTCGTTGTCCGGCAACTGGTCGTGCGTCATGGCCCGCGCCTGGTGCGCGAGCCGCAGGCGCATCAGGAACTCGTACGCCTGCGTCGTTTCACGATGCTGCTTGGTGCCGGTGCAACCCAGCTCGTGCAGCCGGTGCAGGCGATCCGCCGTGTTCGTCTCGCGGATCCCGTGCCTCAGGGCGTAGAGGCGCGCGAAGCCCACGATCAGCATCTGGACGAACTTCAGGTCGATCGTGCCGGGACGGGTCCGCCCGCTCCCCGCCTGCACCTGCCCGAACACCCCGACGGGCGGCTTCTGGATCAGCGCGTTCTGCGCGAAGAACTTCAGGAACGAGGCGTCCGCCCGTACCGCCCGCTCGACGTGCGCGCGCAGGTCCGTCACCAGGTCCTGGTCCCCCTGCACGCAACGGAAGTCGAAGAACTTGTTGACGTCGATCAGCTCCTGCGGCCCGCACGTCGCGACCCATTGCTCGAACGTGCGCTTCCATGACGACAGCGGCTGCGTCCAGCGCGGGTTCTTCGCCATCAGCCCGCCGTTGCACCACGCGTAGCCTGCCGTGTTCAGCCCGTCGCAGACGAGCGTTCCGAGCCGGACGAACCATGCCCGGTGCGACTCGACGCTGCCCGGGTCCGTGTCCGCGAACACGATGGCGTTGTCCTGGTCGGTCACGAGCGTCTGCTCGCCGCGGCCCTCGCTCCCCAGGGCGAGGAACGCGAACGGCACCGGCGGCTGCCCGACCTCGGCGCAGGCGAGCGCGATCAGCCGCTCCACGATCGCGTCCGACACCGTCGTCGTGACCCTCGTCACGGCTCGGATGTTCGTCCCGCTGTCGATGAGCCCCTTCACCAGCACCGGCAGGCGCCGCCGGCCCGCGGCCAGCTCCTCCGCGCTCCCGGCCTTGCGGAGCTGGGCCGTGAGCACCGAGGCGGAATAGCGGTCGAAGCGCACCAGGTCCTTCGCCCTCACCAGGCTGACCACCCGATCCTGCTCGTCCCGGACGGCCAGGTGGAGGATCGACCGCTCCTGCATCAGGAGGAGCGCCTCGTAGACCAGCGCCCGCTGCGGGATCGACACGACCGGCGCGCTCATGATCTCGTGGATCGGACGCCGCGGATCCCGCTTCGCAACCAGCACGCGCTCGCGGAAGTCCCGGTCCGAGACGATGCCGATGACGGCCCCGCCCTCTCCCGTCACGGCGACCGCGTCGCGGCCCTCCCGGGTCATGCGGGCAGCCACCGACTCGATCGTGTCGCCGAGGCCGCACGCGGGAAGGTCGATGACGCAGTGCGCCAGCGGCTCGTTCAGGAAGAGCAGCGACGACTGCAACTCGGCGATCACGCTCTCGCGGTCCGCCTCGGCGCGCTTGCGTTCCGTCACGTCCTCGACGAGGCCGTCGCAGAAGTCCCGGTGACGGACGCCGTACCGCGCGAGCGTCGCGGACAGCGAGACGAGCACGGTCTCGCCGTCCGCGCGGTTCATCCACACGACCCGCCGGCGCACCGAGCCCAGGTCGCGCAGCGCCCGCAGGAACGACACCCCGTCCTCCGGGTCGGCGAAGAGCTCGACGAGGCTGGCCCTGGGCAGCTCGCCCTCCGCCGCCAGGCCGAAGATCCGCCGGCCGGCCTCGTTCAGGTCGAGCAGGCGTCCGCCCTCGGACATGTCCGCATGGAAGACACCGAAGTCCAGGTTGCCCGTGAGCGCCTTGAAGCGCCCGCGCGTCACGTCGAGCGCCTCCTCGATCTGCTCCTGCCGGCTCACGTCGCGCGCGTTCACGATCAGCCCCTCGCGGCCGGCGAACGACACGCGCGACGACGTCAGCACGACTTCGCGCGTCCCGCCGTCCTTGCGGCGCAGGCGCGCCTCGAACGGCACCGGGACGTCCTGGCCGTCGAGCAGCCGGGCGAGCGCGTCCCGGCCGGGGTCCGCGCCGGGCGGCGGCGGCTCGACCAGATCGACGATGTCGAGGAGGGCGAACTCGCCGGGCGTGTACCCGAGCATCTCCTGCGCCACGACGTTCGCGGTCGTGCACCGGTGGTCGATGACCAGCAGCGTCGCGGCGGTCGATGCCTCCACCAGCGCGCGGTACTTCTCGTACGACTCGCCGAGCGCACGCGCCGTGGCCCGCCGGCGACGTTCGAGCCGGAGGCTCTGCTGGAGCATGACGAGCAGCAGCACCATGACGGCGGCCGAGATCATGACCGAGATGCTGACGAAGCGCGACGACAGGCGCCCGATCTCGGTTCGGACGTCCTCGACGTAGAGGCCCGTCCCGATGATCCAGCCCCAGGGCTCGAAACCCTTGACGTACGACTCCTTGGGCGCCAGGCGCGCCGGGTCGTCCTTCCACTGCCAGACGTACTGGAGGTATCCTTCCTTCGACTCGCGCACCTGCCGCGCGAACTCCACGAACAGGAGCACCCCGTTCGGGTCCGAGTAGGTCGAGAGGTCCTGCCCTTCCAGGTCGGTCCGGTAGGGGTGCATGATCATCCGCGGGTGCTGGTCGGTCAGCCAGAAGTAGTCCTTGCGTTCCGGCCCGTACCGCATCCCGCGGATCCGCTCGACCGCCTCGTGCCGGGCCTGCTCGCGAGTCAAATCGCCGGCCTGCTCGAGCCGTTGGTACTCCTCGAGCACGCTCCAGGCGGACCGGGTCAGCTCGCGGATGGTCTCGCGCTTCCGCTCGAGGAGCTGGCGCTCCGTCTCGGGCAGCAGGATCGCGAAGATGGCCGCCACGAACAGGACGATCCCCAGCAGCGCCGGCACCACGATCCGCAGGACGAAGGCCCCGGCGCCCTCGCCTGCCGAGGGCGTCGCGTGCCGCGGGGCCGGCTCGCGCGCGCGCGCCGGGCTCGACGCGATGACCGCGTCGCGGAACGACTTCCAGAGCGAACCGGGGAGGTCGATCCCCGGCTTGAGCGGCCCGGCCCGCTCCGGCCCGTGGTAGTCGGACCCGCCGCACACGACCAGCCCGTGCTTCCCCGCCAGGTCCTGGAGCGTCCGCCGCTCGATGTCCGAGTGCCGCCAGTAGTAGGCCTCCACCCCGTCGAGGCCGACCGAGCGCGCCTGCTCCAGCACCGCGTCCAGCGCTTCCGCGTCCTGGACCAGCCCCAGGGGGTGCGCCAGGAAGGCCCGGCCGCCCGCGTCGTGGACCAGCCGGATCGCGCGAGCCAGCTGGCGGACCCAGGACCGCTCGTCCGGTCCCTCCGGCGCGGGGACGAGCGGTCCGATCTCCGCGTGGCCCGGTCGCCCCGCCGGGTCGGCGCCGCCCCCGCCGGCGCGCCGTGCCCGGGTCCGCGCCAGCTCCTCCTGGAGGGCGGCGTTGCCGGGATCGAAGCCGTAGGCCAGCAGGTGGAGCAGGTCCCGGTCATCGCCGACGCTCATCTCCACGCCGGAGATGCACGCGATCCCGTGACGCGCGCAGGCATCGGTGAACGCGGCGAGGCCGGCGGTCGTGTCGTGGTCGGTCAGGGCCGCGTAGCGGACGTGCGCGCCGGCCAGCAATGCCACGAGCTGGGGCGGGTCGTAGAAGCCGTCGCTCAGGCTCGAGTGGCAGTGGAAGTCGACCCGCGTCGTCTCGCGCATGGGACCTCGCACGGGGGCAATCCGGCCTCGTCCATTATCCACGCCGCAGGGCGCCCGGCAAATCGGGGAGCCTCGCAGCCGGGGAAACGCATCCCGGTCCGGCTTTCCGGACCGGATCTGTCACATCACCGATCTGCGGCCTGATTGACGCTTGTCATCCTTTTTCGAGCCTGCTAAATGGGGGGCTGCTTTCACGGGCCGGTTCGCAGCCGAAGACCCCAACGCGAGGAGGAGAACAGATGGGTGGACTTGACTTCAAGCCGGGCGCTCCGCAGGAGGAGGAAGACGAGGCCATCGTCCGGTACAACACGCGGCTCGGCGTGTATCTCTTCATCGCCTACGTCGCCTTCTACGGCGGCTTCATGGCGATGTCCGCCTTCTGGCCGGAGGTGATCGGGAGCCCGTGGCTCGGCGGCGTGAACATGTCCGTCCTGTACGGCTTCGCCCTGATCGTCGTCGCGATCATGCTCGCGTTGCTCTACCAGAAGCTCAGCCGCAAGCCCGGCGACGGGGGTGCGAAATGATTCACGAGACCTCCATTACCGCGGTCCTGGTGTTCCTGTTCTTCGCGGGCACGGTCCTCGCCATCAGCTTCTACCTGGGCGCGAAGGCCAAGTCCGCCAAGGGCTACTTCGCGGCGGGCGGCCACATCCCGTGGTTCGTCAACGGCATCGCCTTCGCCGGCGACTACCTGTCCGCAGCGTCGTTCCTCGGCATCTGCGGCATGATCGCCTTCTTCGGCTACGACGGGTTCCTCTACTCCATCGGCTACCTGGCCGGCTGGATCGTGGCGCTCTTCATCGTGGCGGAGCCGCTGAAGCGTCTGGGCCGCTACACGTTCGCGGACGCGCTCGACAACCGGTTCAACTCCCGCGGCATCAAGCTGGCGGCGGCCATCAGCACGCTGGTGGTGAGCTGCTTCTACCTGATCCCCCAGATGGTGGGCGCGGGCGCGCTGATCCAGCCGCTGCTCGGGTTCCCCCACTACGTCGGCGTGCTGGTCGTCGGCACGGTCGTCACCCTGATCGTCGTCACGGCCGGCATGGTCTCCACCACGTGGGTGCAGTTCATCAAGGGGTCTCTGCTCGTCTGCCTGTGCCTGTTCATCACGGTCCTCCTCCTGATGCGCGGCTTCAGCACCGCGGACAAGGAAGGCAGCCGCCAGATGCGCGCCGGAGTGCCCGTGGCCGAGGTCACCGGCGCGCCCGGCGTCCAGGTGCTCCCGGCGGAGGGCGCCTGGGCCGACAAGCCGTTCGTGCGCGTGCGCGACGACAAGGGCATCGTGAAGGTCTGGAAGAAGGAGGCGGGCGACACGCTGTCCGAGACCCAGACCCTGACCGTGCTGAAGGACGGCTCCAAGCTGGCCAACGGCCTGCCGCGCGGCAAGGGCGAGGGCCAGGGCGACCTCGTCCCCGTGGGCTACGCCTCGAAGCTTCCGGGCGGCGTGAAGGAGACGGGCCCGGTCGGCCCGTTCGAGTTCTTCACGACCATGCAGGACTCCGAGGTGATCCTGTGGGGGAACCAGAAGATCGTCGACGCCGAGGGCACGACGACCACGGTCTACTTCCAGAAGCCCACCGAGGGCAAGGCGTTCATGGCCCCGGGCTCGAGCCCGACCTTCTCGAAGGTCAAGTCCGAGAAGTTCTCGGACAAGCTCGACTTCCTGTCGCTCATGCTCGCGCTGTTCTGCGGCACCGCCTCGCTCCCCCACATCCTGATCCGCTACTACACCGTCAAGGACCAGGTGAGCGCGCGCAAGAGCACCGTCGTCGGGATCGCGGCCATCGGCGTCTTCTACATCCTGACCCTCTACCTCGGCCTCGGCGCCATGACGTCCGGCACGCTCGACGTGACCGACTCGAACATGTCGGCGCCGCTGCTGGCGAAGAGCTTCAACTCGTTCCTCTTCGCCGTGCTGTCGGCCGTCGCGTTCACCACGGTCCTCGGCACGGTGTCCGGGCTCATCATGGCCGCGTCCGGCGCGGTCGCGCACGACCTGATGACCAACTTCCTCAAGATCCCGATGGACGACGTCAAGAAGGTCCGGTCCGCCAAGATCGCGGCCGCGTGCGTCGGCTGTCTCGCCATGGTCCTCGGCATCCTGTTCGCGAAGATGAACGTGAACTTCCTGGTCGGGTGGGCGTTCAACATCGCGGCCTCGGCGAACCTGCCGGCGCTCGCGATGCTGCTCTTCTGGAGGGGCACGACCAAGCAGGGCATCACGGCCGCCATCACCGTCGGCATGCTGTCCTCGCTCGGCTGGATCCTCCTGAGCGCGCAGGCGTACAAGGACGTCTACGGCATCGACCCGACCACCGCGATCGTCCCGTTCAGCCAGCCGGCGATCGTGACGATCCCGCTCGGGTTCGCGGTGCTCGTGATCGTGTCGCTGCTGACGAAGAAGAGCACCCCGGCCGTCGCGGGTACCGCCTCGGCGTAGCGCTCCGGCGACTCGGCGCCGGGTTCGGTTGGGCGCATCCGCGGATGGGTTTCGCGAGGGCGCACGAGAGCGCCGGACGGGTATCACAGGGTCACACAGGGTCAGCGAGAATATCGATCGCCGGCTGCGCGGGGCGCGGCGGGAGGAGGTACCGGCAGCCCCGGTTCACGCCTGTCAGGGGAGATCGGACTCCGGATCCTCCAGGAAGTCCTCGATCGGTATTCCGCGAACGGGCCCAGCCTGGAAGGCGTCGCGGCCGACGACCCGCAGGGAGCCCCGGGGAAAGACCTCCGGGAACCAGGCATACTCGAACGGCCGCGCCCGGCCGCGCTTCACCTCGACGAAGACGTCGGCCGGACCGCGAGGAGAGCCGGCCTCGGGCCGGACGAAGTCGATCTCGCGCTCCCCGGACCGCCAGTGGGGCAGCACCTCCGGCATCTGCTCGCCGCGGATGGCCGCGCGCCGCCACAGCTCCTGCGCGACCAGCCACTCCAGCCACCGCCCGTGGTGCTCGGGCGGTGCGGCCTCGACCTCGGCTACGGAGCGGGGCCGGACCGGGTCCCAGCACATGGCCGCGAGGAGGTTGACGAACGGGAACTTCGCGGGACGCCGGGCCACGGCGACGCGACGGGACTCGTCCCAGGCGGGTGAGAAGCCTGCGACCATCAGGTCGGCCAGCAGTTCCAGGTACCCGGCAGCCACGGTGTTGTTCGCGAGCCCGGCCTCCCTCGCGAGCTTCGCCTGGCCCACGGGGGTCCCGCCGAACCGCTCCAGGCAGGACATCACGGCCTGGAGCGAGGCGCGCGATCGGCCCGATGCCGCGATCTCGCCGTGTACCCAGTCGCGGGTCGTCTCCGCGACGTACTCCGGCAGGCGGCCCGTGCCGGCCACCTCGGCGCAGGCGACCGGGCTCCCCCCCGCCAGCAGGTACGCCGGCAGGCACGAGTCGCCGAGGTCCGGGCCGGCCACACGCCGGAACTCGGCAAACGCGACCGGCGTGAACAGCCAGGCCGTGCGCGCGAGCCGGCCCTTGCGCCCGGGCAGGCGCTCGGCCCCGCGCCGGAGGTCCGTGGCCTTCGAGCCGGTCGTGACCACCAGCACGTCCCTCAGGACTCCCTCGTCCAGAAGGACCTTCAGAGCGCGCTCCCAGCCGGCGACCGCGGTGATCTCGTCGATGAACAGGCGCCGCGGCCCGCGACCGCGGGCGAACAGCGGCACCAGCTCGCGAATCTCCCGGGCGAGCCCGTCGGCGCCGGTCACCTCGTCGCCGTTCAGATGGTACGCCGTCCCAGGTCCCGCGCGGACCGTCGATTCCCGCAGCGACGACTCCAGCCACGTGCTCTTGCCGTACTGCCTGGGGCCCCGGATCACGATGAGCCCGGGCTCGTCCGGGAGTGCGGGCAGTCCGAAGTCCACCCTGAACTGCCGCGGCTGAAGCGCGAGGGCCTCGAGGCGGGGAAACAGCCCTGGCGCCTCGAAATTGCCGAGTGCAAGCAGGTCGTTGCGTTCTCTAACGTTCATGACGTTAGATTACCTGACGTCCGGACCGTTGGCAACCCGGCGGGTGCTCCGCACGCGCTTGATCCCCGCCCGCCGCCCGGATGGCGAGCTCTGCGGAGGCCGGCTACTACGCGCCCCCTACGCCTCGGCGACCGGGGCGGGCGGGCGTTCCGGCGGCGTGGGGGCCTCGGGCGCCTCCCACCGCACGATCCGCAGGTCCAGCACGAACACCGCGTAGAGCACCGGCACCAGCAGCAGCGTGACGACCGTGGCAACGGTCAGGCCGCCGATCTGGGCGTAGCACATCGGCTCCCAGAGCGGGCCGCCGTGGATCGCCAGGGGGACGAGCCCGAACACGGTCGCGGCCACGGTGATCAGCACCGGGCGCAGCCGCACGATGCCCGCGTCGGCCAGGGCCTGCCGCAGCGGGACGCCCTCCTCGCGGGCGGTCTCGATGAAGTCGAACAGCACGATCACGTGGCTGACGATCACGCCGATCAGGCTCGCGCACCCGAGGAACGCCATGAACCCGAACGGCGCGCCGGCCAGGTACAGCGACACCAGTGCGCCGACCAT
>Ga0194127_10002360_pt1 | contig 25915 bp, 23 predicted proteins | sample TA2KigC100mmetaG_FD_148624 | JGI IMG/M metagenome (GOLD analysis project Ga0194127, IMG submission 148624) | Freshwater microbial communities from Lake Tanganyika, Tanzania - TA2015036 Kigoma Deep Cast 100m | ecosystem: Environmental > Aquatic > Freshwater > Lake | place: Tanzania: Lake...
TGTCCGGAAATGGTGCGCTTGCCCGGTGGTGTATTCTGGATGGGATCGCCCCCCCACGAACCTGGACGGAACGAGAACGAACTCCGCCATCAGGTCACGGTAGCGGCCTTTGCCATCAGCAAGTACGAGGTGACCCGGGGGCAGTTCGCCGCCTTTGCTGCCGAGACGGGCTACCCGACCGACCCGTCATGCTGGACCTATGAGAAGGAGTCCTGGCGCTTGCACCCTGAGCGCGACTGGAGGACGCCCGGGTATGATCAGGGCGATCGCCATCCGGTGGTGTGCGTGAACGCGGAGGACGCGGCGGCCTATGCCCGTTGGCTCGGGAAAAAGACCGGCCATGGCTACCGGCTGCCGACCGAGGCGGAATGGGAATACGCCGCGCGAGCGGGCACCGAAACGCCCCGCTACTGGGACAGCAAGGAAAGCCCCTGCGATTATGCGAATGTGGCCGACCGGACGGCGCAACAGGCCTTTAGCTGGGGTGAAAAATCCTACGTTCATGACTGCGAGGATGGCGTCGTGCATACCGCCAAGGTGGGCATGTTCCAACCCAATCGCTTCGGCCTGCATGACATGCTGGGTAATGTCTGGGAGTGGACCTGTTCGGCCTATGATGACAAATACGGCGGCGCCGAGAGTCTTTGCACCAGCGATGCCGATACCTTGCGGGTGTACCGGAGCAGCTCCTGGCTCAACCAGCCGGCACGGGTCCGCGCCGCCCTGCGCTACAAGGACGAAGCCACGTTCCGCAGCCACACCCTGGGTTTTCGTCTCGCCCGCGACTGACACGCGGGGTAATATCCCAGGCCTTGGTCACTGGTAAAAGGCTGGTCGTTTAGGTCCGACCTTAACTCAACCATGTCCAGGGATCTGGCCGCTGGCGGCTTGCCGGATCTCAAGGCCATCAAAACCGTGCTGTTCATTCAAGCGTAGGGTCAGATCGGCCCTCGCCGGCAGGTCGGCCAGAGCGTGTCGGGTCAGCCGTTCGTAGTGCATGACGAAGCGGCGGAGAGCCGTGGCATCCATGAGGTGTTGGCCGGCGCCGGTGGTGGCGGCCAGTTTTTGTTCCTGGAGGGTGCGCCATTCCAGCACGCGATCCATGCCGGGCACGCGCAGGAAGATCAGCCGGTCGAGTTCGGCGAACAGGCGGCGATAATCGGATTCGAGCTGGCGGTTGACGTAGGAGCGCCAGCGCCCGTCGGCATCCTCGTCGCGCTCCAGGGCGTTGACCGGCGCGCGTAGCGCGGCTTCCGGCTGCGGCGTGGCGCCGACGCACCAGCCCTCGAACAGGAGGATGTCGGGCCGGCCGCGAAACACCGGCCAGTCTTCGGCCGGCCGGCGGTCGTCGCTGGCCTTGTCGAAAGCGGGCAGGGGGGTAAGGTCGGATGCCGCCGCGGCCCGCAACCGATTCAGGGTGGCGAGACCGAGTTCGACGTCATGCGTGCCGGGCACGCCGCGTGTGCTCAGCAGTGGGTGAACCTCTCGCGCGAGGGCTTGCCGTTCGGCCCGGGTCAGGTAGAGATCGTCGATGGACAGCACCGCCACCCGCTGGCTGTGACACTGTTCCAGGATCAGCCGCAGGAAATCGCACAGGGTCGATTTGCCCGAGCCCTGGGCGCCGTTGATGCCGATGATCAGCAAGCCATCCCCTTTTTGTGCCGCTACCCAGGTTGCCAGCGGCAAGTACACCCGCGCCAGGGTTTCGGCGCTGGCGTCGGGGATCCGGTGGTTTTGCAGGGCGGCCAGGAAGGCGGGCCGGATCAGCGTCCACTGCCGGGCGTAATCGGACTGGTTCAGCAGTCCCTCGGGCCAGATCAGTCCGGGATCATCGTGCGACATCGGCCGGTTCAGACCACCCGGTTGGGCGGATTGTCGCCCCGGAAAAAGGCCGCGACGTTGTCGATGGCCATCATGCCCATCGCGATGCGGGTTTCCGTGGTGGCGCTACCGAGGTGCGGCAGCAGCACGGCGTTGTCGAGTTCGAGGAAGCCGGGATCGAGATTCGGCTCGCCCTCGTAGACGTCCAGGCCAGCGGCGGCGATACGGCGCTCGCGCAGGGCGACGATGAGGGCCTGATTGTCGATCACATCGCCGCGGGCGGTGTTGATCAGAATGCCGCTGGGCTTCATGTGTGCCAGATGCTCGGCCTTGATCAGATGGTAATTGGCCGCGCTGCCGGGGCACTGCAGGGCGACGAAATCGGCCTCGCGCATGACCGCGTCGATCGAATCCAGTGGCCGAGCCTGGAAGCGCTCCAGCAACTCCGGCGCCGCCGGACGGGGCGTGTAGAACACGATGGGCATGCCGAAGCCGAAATGGGCCTTGGTCGCCATGGCCTGAGCGATGCGGCCAAAGCCGATCAGGCCCAGGGTCTTGCCGGTCACCTGCGTGCCCAGCAACTGGGTCGGGTGCCAGCCGGTCCACTGCCCCGCTCGCAGCAGACGCTCACCCTCGCTGGCCCGGCGCGCCGCCATCAGCATCAGCATCATGGCGATATCCGCCGTGCTTTCGGTCAGGACCCCCGGCGTGTTGGTGACGACGATGCCGCGCGCCCGGGCGGACTCGATGTCGATATGGTTGAAGCCGACGCCGAAGTTGCCGAGAATGCGACAGCGCGGCGGCTCCTCGCCGAAAACCTCCGCCGGCAGCTTGTCGGACACCGTCGGCAGCACCGCGTCGTGAGTGCGCAAGGCTGTCCGCAGTTCCTCCAGGGTCAGCGGCTGGTTATCCGGGTTGAAGGCGACGTCATACGCTTCCCGCAAGCGGGCCTCGCAGGGCTCCGGCCAGCGGCGGGTGACAAGGACTTTCGGTTTATTCATGGGTGATCGTTGGCGGCGGTTAGGCGGTTGTGTTCAGGCTTGTGGAAAACATTGTTCCGGTATTTTCGCCAGACTCTGGCGAAACGGCTTCAAGATGACTCGTATTCAGCACCACATATTCCTTCAAAATCTCTCGATGGAACGCTTCGGGCAACCGCGCCCAGTCGCGCGCTTCCACCAGAATCGGAATATTCGATTCGCGCAGCGCCGTGACAAAATCATCCAGTGCCAACCAAGGGATGGGCGATAAATCTTGGGAGCGTAAGACAATATCCAGGTCACTGGCTTCATGCGCCGTACCATTCACCCGTGAGCCATAGGCCCAGGCCGTCACCCCCGGCAAATAGCGGGCCAATAATTGCAGCAAGGCCGCCCGATCCTTCTCCCGGATCATCAAACTATTCTTCATGGTCTCCGAGCACGATTTGTATGCGCTTCGCATCCACAATGAACTGGGGTAACAGGCGCAGTGTTTCCTCGGCAAAGGCTTCGCCGTAATCGTGCGCGGTATCGTTGCGATTATCCCGATAAATCAACCAGCGTTCAGACTCTTCCAGTTCCAGCAACCCATGTCTGGCGGCATGACGGAAGATATCCTTGAAAGTTAATTGGTCGACCTGCTTGGAACTGGCGAAGTACGGTTTAAGCCGCTTTTTGAGCAACTTGCCCGCTTGTTCCAGTACCAGCTCAAACTCCTTGACGCAGGCGGCGCGATAAATGTCGTAAAAATCATTGTCTACCGGCAAGCCCTGCATTCCGTTGAAGGCGCGCTCCAGGGTGGCTATGCATCGGGAAAAATAATCGGTGTTGATCTCACTCATGGCCTATGTCTGTGCTGTTGGGTAAACGAATATTCGTAAACCACTCTCCCGCGGGTGGATAGGCTTGCCGTGAGAATCGCCTTTAGCGTAACCGAAGGGCGGGCGAGCGGCGCGGCGCATCCACCCGGCCCGCTTGGCGGACGCGCCAAGCTTATCCGCCCTACCAGGAAGTCGTATTCGTGAATAGGCGCGGCGCATCGACCCCTCCGGTCCGGACTATGGAGGTATGCCTTGACAGTCCCCGGCTCAAGGCGCCGGGACCGACGGCAGCCCCGCCAAGGCCATGGCCAGTTCGCCTTCGTCGTAGGTCTGGTCGGTCAGCTTGCCGGCGAAGTAGTCCATGTAGGCCTGCATATCGAAATGGCCATGGCCGCACAGATTGAACAGGATGGCGCGGCTGATGCCTTCCTCCTTGCAACGCAAGGCCTCGTCGATCGCGCCGCGCACGGCGTGGTTGGCTTCCGGGGCGGGCAGTATGCCTTCCGTGCGGGCCAGCAACACGCCGGCTTCGAAGCAGGCCAGTTGGTGATAGTTGCGGGACTCGATCAGGCCGAGTTCCTGGACGTGGCTGACCAGCGGCGCCATGCCATGGTAGCGGAGTCCTCCGGCATGAAAACCCGGCGGCGTGAAGGTCGAGCCCAGGGTGTGCATCTTGGTCAGCGGCGTCAGTTGCGCCGTATCCCCGTAATCGTAGGCATATTGGCCGCGCGTCAGGGTCGGGCAGGCGGCGGGCTCGACGGCGATGATCCGCACCGCGCGCCCGCCGCGCAGTTGCCGACCCAGGAAGGGGAAGGCGATCCCGGCGAAGTTCGACCCGCCGCCCGTGCAGCCGACGATGATGTCAGGGTAGTCATTGGCCAGTTCCAGTTGCGCGATGGCCTCCAGCCCGACCACGGTCTGATGCAGCAGGACATGGTTCAGCACCGAACCCAGGGCATAGTGGGTATCGGCGCGCCGCACGGCGATTTCGACCGCTTCGGAGATGGCGATGCCCAGGCTGCCTGGATGATCCGGTCGCTGGGCCAGAATCGCCCGTCCCGCCGCCGTCCGTTCCGAGGGCGACGCCGTGCAGGTCGCCCCCCAGGTTTCCATCAGAGCCCGGCGGTAAGGCTTCTGCCCATAGGACACGCGCACCATGAAGATTTCCACGTCGATGCCGAACAAGGCTCCGGCAAACGCCAGCGACGAGCCCCACTGTCCCGCGCCGGTTTCGGTCGCGATGCGCCGGATACCCGCCTCCTTGTTATAGAAGGCTTGCGGGACGGCGGTATTCGGCTTGTGACTGCCGGCCGGACTCACGCCCTCGTACTTGTAGTAGATGCGCGCCGGGGTGTCGAGCGCCCGCTCCAGCCGCCGCGCCCGGTACAGCGGACTCGGCCGCCACTGTCGATAAATGTCACGGACCGGGCCGGGAATCTCGATCTCCCGCTCGGCGGACATTTCCTGGGCGATCAGCGTGGCTGGGAACAGCGCCGCCAGGTCATCCGGCCCCAGCGGCTGGAAGGTCACTGGGTGCAGCGGAGGCGGCGGGGGCGTGGGTAAATCGGCGACCAGGTTATACCAATGCCGGGGCAGGCGGGTTTCGTCGAGCAGAAATTTGACGGTGTCGTTCATGGGTGATTCATTTGAGCAAAGTTGCAACAGGGGTCGAAGAGTGGGGTCATTCGGCAGACGGGTTTTTACCATAGCCCGGAGGTGATGCGATGAAATCCGGGAGACCGGGGTTGCCCCGCCTATTCGCCATACTCGCTTTCGGGTTCAGCAATGGCTTTCGTCCAGTCGACCGGATAGACACCCGATCTCACGGTCCATAAAGCTCGAATATGGCCAACCGTTGCTTGCGATGGGCAGGCCCGCCATCACCAGCCGGTGGGTGAATACACCCCCAGCGACTGGAATCATCGGAATGAGGGGATTCGGAGGCGCGGTCAGGGGCAATGCGGTTGAGGCGAGGTCATTTGATGGATATGGTGGTAGCCGATATTGCCCGTGATCCATTGCATCACCTTGTTGAGCTGCAGGTAGCTGGAGGATTCCAGCGCCGCGCGGTAGAACGTCCAGGCTTCGGGGGTGAGGATGATCATCCGCTTGAAGCTGTGTTGCGAGAAGAACAAATAACCGCCCAACACCGAGGCAACCAGCATCGGCAGCAAGATCACGAAGAAAGCCATGGCGAATCCGCCCCACCACCACAGCGCCGCGATCAGCCCGAAATGCACCAGCAGGGACAGCACGGAATCCCAGTGACGCCAGGGATTTTCGAACAGGGGCGGCAGCGTGATGTGGATCAGAAAAATGGTGGGATAGGCCAGGATCACGGTGAGGGGATGCCGCTCCACCCGATATTGCGCGCGCTGGGCGGGTGTCGCCACGCGCCACTCGCGCACGGTCATGATCCGGAACGAGCCGATGCCGGACCCTTTGAGTTGCCCGATGTGGCCATGATGATAATTATGGCTTCTGCGCCAGGAGTGCGGCGGTGTGAGGGCAAAAGCTCCGTAAAGCTCGAACAGGAGGCGAGCCAATGCGGAGTGACGCAGAATGCCTCCATGCATGAAGTCATGGTAGGTAATGAAAACCCTGACCATCAACAGCCCTGTCAGAATGGAAAATCTGGCCCTGACGAATCCGCCGAGAGGCAGGCCGGCCGCCACCAGGGCAACGATGAGCAAAATGAAAGAGGAGTCGACAGCCCACCAATTGCTGGCGACGGATTCCACCGCATAGGGCTTGGTGGCTTCAAGCAGGTCCCGCCCGACACGAATACCCGGACTGTGTTCGGGTGTCGGGTCTCGCCAGCCGATGCTTCGGCGATGTGTGTGTCAGATTCTGGTTTCATATGAAATTACCCCAATGGTAACGGTGCATGCCTGAAATTATCGTTCCGCACCCTGCGTTTAATCAATGGGTGCTGTCCACTGACGGTGGACATTTGGTGAGGGAAGGCGCATTGTGCGGCAATGGCAACCTCATTCATGGGTCGTCAATCATTTTTTGGCCACAACAGCCGGTTATTTATTACAATAGCGAATTGCCTCCATGCCCATCATGAGTTCGATGCCAGGATTTCCCCAGCTTACGCCCAGTGATTTTCAGCAGACCTGCGGATTTTGTGGGTGCGTTTTCCGCGTTGAAATTACCTGGCCAACGTCCTACTCGCACAAGCTTGCCAAGGATACCGAGGACTACGCCTGTCCCGAGTGCCAGCGGCAGTCGCGTATCAAGACCTCGACCAAACCCCAGGTAACCCTGCTGTCCAAGCGCACGGATGGCCGCACGGTGGTGGGGTTATCGGCTACGGAATAAGTGGCCGCCGGGGCAATTTCCAGTCGGTCGCTGGGATACACCCGATTTTTTCCAAGAATTTGTTGGACAATTGGCCTTTGTGGGCGTTATGTCGCTATGGTTTGTCGCGGCGCGGTTTTTATACGCGCCTCGAGGATTCGGAAATCTATTTCAGTCTCTGCCCATCGGCGCCTGCTTCTGGCTCCCGCCTCCTCCTGTCCGGTCGTTTCTGCTGTTTTCTCTTGAACCCAGTCGTAACTCAGGCTCTCGCTTCAAACGCTCGTCACCACGAGTGGCGGGTTTAATTTCCCTATTTTCAAGAGTATTCAGCAATGTCTAAAAATCTGTATGTCGGCAACCTGAGCTACAACATTGGTAACCGTGAACTGGAAACCCTGTTTGCCGCGTTCGGCGATGTGAAATCAGCGAATGTGATCATGGATCGCGATTCGGGTCGTTCCAAGGGCTTCGGTTTTGTCGAGATGGGCAATGATGCCCATGCGCAGGCGGCCATCAAAGCCCTGAATGGCAAGGATGTCGATGGTCGGGATCTGACGGTCAATGAGGCGCGTCCCCGCGAGGAACGCTCCAGCGGCGGCGGGTTTGGCGCTGGACGGGGCGGCGCCGGCGCGAATCGCCGCTACTAAATGCCACAATCACTCGTGGCTGCGCGCTTTCGAGTGATACCCATTGAAGAAGGGCCCGGGACGTTCGCGTTCCGGGCCCTTTTTCGTGAGCCGCTTCGTTAGCGGCTACCTGCACGCGCCCGCCACCGAAGCGGGCAATGCGACCACCCTTGCCTGGGTTGAAGTCTTCCTGCCCGGTCTGGGCTAGCAGGGTTACGATCCGACTATCGGTGAAGTTACCCTTCATCGTCATATCGCGGTAGCGGTCGCCTGGAATGCGGAATCCGTGCCTCCGGTACGCGGGGGGTGACCCGTTCGGGTTCCGGGCATCACATTCCCACGGCGGAGTCTTTTGCGAATACGGACCTAAATCCGGATTGGCGGACGGATACGCGGGGCGATCACATCTTTCGGCCAGTGACAACCAGCCACTTCGGTGAGTGCGCCACGGATGTTTGACTCAGTGGCTCAGGTTCTTCCGGGAACCATCGTAGGAAAGTCCCGGTGTTCAGGTCCCACCGGGACATACCAGAGTTTGCGGGGTTCCATTTGGCCCCGCGGACTGGTGAGTAGCAATGGGCCGTATTGGGTAAACGAGATACCTACCGCTACTCTCCGTTTGAAGAGGGGATGAGTCTCGGTAGCCCTGATTGTGATAACATGGCCCATTTGTTGGCAAATAGCCGCTGATTATCTCGTAAGGAATTATGTCGAAAGAAGATCATATCGAAATGGAAGGCAAGGTCATCGAAACCCTGCCCAACACGACCTTCCGGGTCGAACTGGACAATGGTCATATCGTGATGGCCCACATATCGGGCAAGATGCGCAAGCATTACATCCGCATCCTGACGGGAGACCGCGTCAAGGTGGAGATGACCCCCTATGACCTGACCAAAGGCCGAATCACCTTCCGCCAGCGTTGAAACTAGGCCGGTTCAGCCGCTTCAACCACGCCTTCAACCGCAAAGGACAACTCATCACCCTCGACACCGATCCGCGCGACCCCACCCCCCGACAGTCTGCCAAACAGTATTTCCTCGGCCAGAGGCTTCTTGATTTTTTCCTGAATCACCCGGCTCATTGGCCGCGCTCCCATTTGCGGGTCGAAGCCGTGGATGGCCAGCCATTCGCGCGCTCGCGGTTCCAGCACCACGGAAACGCGTTTCTCCGCCAGTTGGGTCTCCAGTTCGAACATGAACTTGTCAACGACCTGCGTGATGATTTCCAGGGAGAGCGGCTGGAACTGGATGATGGCGTCCAGCCGGTTGCGAAACTCCGGTGAGAACCCGCGCTCGATCACCTTCATGCTGTCGGTGGAATGATCCTGTTGGGTGAAACCGATCGATGGACGGCCCCCTTCGCTGGCGCCAGCATTCGTGGTCATGATGAGGATGATGTTGCGGAAATCAGCCTTGCGTCCGTTATTGTCGGTAAGAGTGCCATGATCCATGACCTGCAACAGCAGGTTGAAGACATCCGGGTGCGCCTTCTCGATCTCGTCCAGCAGCACCACGGCATGGGGATGCTTGTTGACGGCCTCGGTCAATAACCCACCCTGATCGAAGCCAACGTAACCGGGCGGGGCGCCGATCAATCGCGATACGGTGTGACGCTCCATGTATTCGGACATATCGAAGCGCAGCAATTCCACCCCCATCACTTGAGCGAGTTGCCTCGTGACTTCGGTCTTGCCCACGCCCGTGGGACCGGCGAACAGGAAACTGCCGATCGGCTTTTGAACTTCGCGCAGACCGGCCCGGGACAGCTTGATGGCGGAGGCCAGCGTACCGATTGCCTCGTTCTGGCCAAAGACCAGCATCTTGAGGTTTTTCTCCAGATCCCGCAGTTTGTCCTTGTCATTGGTCGATATCGTTTTCGTCGGTATGCGGGCGATCTTGGACACGATGTCTTCGATCTCCAGCGCCCCGATCAATTTTCTCCGTTTGGAGATGGGCAACAAGCGTTGACCCGCGCCGGCTTCGTCGATGACATCGATCGCCTTGTCCGGGAGATGGCGGTCCGTGATGTAACGATCGGAGAGTTCCGCCGCGGTGCGTAGCGCCGCCAGGGAATACTTCACCTCGTGGTGCTCCTCGAAACGGGACTTGAGCCCTTTCAGAATCTGGAAAGTTTCATCCACCGTGGGTTCCAGTACATCGATCTTCTGAAAACGACGCGCGAGGGCGCGATCCTTTTCGAAAATGCCGCGAAACTCCTGATAGGTGGTCGAGCCGATACAGCGCAATTCACCAGAGGCCAATACCGGCTTGATGAGATTGGAGGCGTCCATGACGCCGCCTGACGCCGAGCCCGCCCCAATGATGGTATGGATTTCGTCGATAAACAGAATCGAGTTGGGCAGTTTCTTGAGTTGCGCCAGCAAGGACTTGAGCCGTTTCTCGAAATCGCCGCGGTATTTGGTGCCAGCGACCAGGGCGCCCAGATCCAGAGTATAGATCGTGCTCTTGGCCAGCACATCGGGCACTTCGCCATCCACGATCTTTTTAGCCAGCCCCTCGGCTATGGCCGTCTTGCCCACGCCGGCTTCTCCGACCAGCAGAGGGTTATTCTTGCGCCTGCGGCACAGTACCTGGATGGTGCGCTCCACTTCACCGCGTCGCCCTATCAGTGGATCGATCTTGCCTGACCTAGCCAATTCATTGAGATTTTCCGCGAACTTATCCAGTGCGTTGGCGGGGCTGGACTCGCCATCCTCGGCTTCGCCGGAACTGCTTCTGGCTGCTGGATCAGCCTCGTCGTGGAGTTTGGAAATGCCATGGGAAATGTAGTTGACCACGTCCAGCCGGCTTACATCCTGCTGATTCAACAGGAATACCGCGTGCGAATCCTGTTCACTGAAGATCGCTACCAGGACATTCGCCCCGGTGACTTCCTGCTTGCCCGATGATTGCACGTGAAAGGCCGCTCGTTGCAACACGCGCTGAAAGCCCAGGGTAGGCTGTGTCTCCCGTTTCACGCCGGGCGCGATGAGCGGAGTGGTTTCCTCCAGAAAGTTGACCAGTTCCTGCTTCAACCAATCCACGTTGGCTCCACAGGACTTCAACACCTCTATCGCGGAGTGGTTGTCCAGCATGGCGAGCAACAAGTGCTCCACCGAGATGAATTCATGTCTTTTCTCGAAAGCACTGCGGAAGGCATGGTTGAGGGTGAGCTCAAGTTCTTTGCTCAACATGATCGGACTCCTAGTCAGGTCAGTAGGGATTGATCGCGGGAAACAATCTTACCTGGACGGGTATGCCCGTCCATGCAACACAGGGTTATTCAGGCTTCTTCCATGTCGCATAGCAGGGGGTGCTGGTGCTGTCGGGAATAATCGTTGACCTGACGCACTTTCGTTTCGGCGATATCACGAGAATAAACGCCGCAAACGCCCATCCCCCGGGTATGGACATGCAACATGACCTGAGTCGCTCTCTCTTCGTCCATGCCAAAAAATATCTTCAGGATATCCACAACGAATTCCATGGGTGTGAAATCGTCATTCAGCAAAAAAACCTTGTAAAGCGGCGGCCGCTTCAGTCTGGGTTTGGTCTCCTGAACCGCAAGATCATCGTCGAGCTTGTGATCAGGGTGCTGTGCCATGATGATTCCGTTGCCAAGTTTCATTGTCGAATTTAACTATACCACCGCTGATGCAGGCTGTCTTAATGGGTTATGACAGGCCATCGAGCAAGAAGAGAGTCCCGGTTGACCATGCCCGGACGCCCGCACAATCACCCCCCTAAAATGTTTGCCCCGCGACCCTGGGTGACCTCGTCCGGTGGGACGGTGCGGAAGATGCGTCCGCATCCACCCGCTGACGCTTGCACCGAATGTTCGAGTAGCAAACAGGATTTTGGTTTCCATGGCCTTGCGGAAGCCGCCGACGGGATATACGGTCAGGCGCCGCCCGGGTTGGAGGGCTCCGTGGCGGCCAGGATGCGCCCCAACACCCCGCTATCGTCGAGGGGAGATCCCGTCGAAAGGCGCTCGATCGGGTCGAGCAGGGCATATCCCGACGCAAGCAATTCCTGCCGTTCGGCATCGGCTTCCTCCAGGCTGGCCAGGACGCCGACCCCCACAGAGGCCAGCGCGGTATCGACGCCGGCACGCAAGCCCTGGAGCGCGCTCTTTTCGATCGAGGGTTTCAGCCGAGTCTGGGCGAACCAGGGCAGTAGCCAGGCCAGAGCTATCAGCAGCACGCTATGGATGGCGAAATCCGAGCCCAGATAATCCAGATGTTGGGCGGCGCTCTCATAATAGCCTTTGACCACCTGATAGCTGGCCCAACCCAGGGCGCCCAGCGGCAGCAGCACCGCCAGACCGCCCATGAGTTTCAGCAAGAATCGGCGCAGGCCGCCACCGGGCCGGGCCAAGGCCTGCCTGAGCATGAGCTGGCCTTGTCTCAGCACCTGCTTGCCGGTTTGCGCCGGCCAGTCTTCCAGCCTGGCTTTCAAGGGCAGGATCGGCAGACCGCGTTGACCGGCCTCGACCAGCAATTCGGCCAGCGTGTCGCCCACCCGGCTTTCCGCCCAACGGTCCCAGAGGAGTGTTTCGTTCGGGGCGGGAGGCTTGGCGGAATCCTCGACCAGTTTCGACAAATCCATCGAGCGGGCGAGCAGATGGGCCTCGCGTCCCGCGAAAGCCGTCGCCACGCATTGCAGCGACCAGTCCAACCCGCTCAACAAGTCCGATTGAGTGGTCGACCACAGTGAATCCCAGGCCGACCGGAGTCCGGCGTAGCCCTCGCCCGGTCCCAGCCGTCCCAGCAGCTCCCGCAGCGCGCCAGCCAATGCTGACAAGCGAGCCTGTTCCGCGCGGGCTTCCAGTTGGCTCATGACATGACGCCCGGAAATTTCCCGCAACAGGCGTTGCAACTCGGTGAAATCATCCGGCTTGGGCTCGATCGGGTTGGGCCGACAATCGGTCCGGAGTACGATCGGATCGCGGAATCCGGCCAAGCCCAGCAAGCGGCGAAAATCCTCCAGTTGGACGTCCTGACAGCGATCCCACTGGTTCATCACGAACAACCAGGCGTGATCGCCGCCATGTTCCCGCAACAACCGCCAACCCTTGTCATCACGGTAGCGTTCCGGACTCACCACGTAGATGAGTACGTCGATCCGCGGCAGCCAATTCAGCACGAGTTCCCGATTGTGCGCTTCCACACTGTCGATGTCGGGCATGTCCACCCACAGAATCTGGCGGGCATCCGCGTCCGGATGGCGGGCGATCCGCACCTGATCCAGTGGAAAATGCGAGGGGAGCTGGCTGACGCGCACACTCTCGTGCATGTACAAGGAAACTTCCCGTGAAGTCGGCCGTTCCACGCCGGTTCGCGCCACCGCCTGGCCCGCGAGACGATTGAGCAGGCTGCTTTTGCCCACGCCGGTCCCGCCAAAGAACGCCGCGACCAGTGGCCGGTGGCTGCCGGGATCGAACAGGGAACCGGGGTTGCGGACTTCGAGTTCTTGCAGCGGTTGGAGGTCCCCGGGGCGCAGCCATTGCCGCTCCACCACTGTTTGCGCCCACTGCCGGACGCCAATGACCCATTCTTCGAAGGAGGCCGGTGTCTCGCCCTGAAGCTTCACGCCGGTCATCCGATGGTCCTCTCGGCCATGGCCAGCGTCTCGGGCGAGATGTCCATCCAACGGTCCGCCTCCAGATGATCCGGCAGGGCGGACAGCGGCTCACGCAGCGCTGTCCACAGCAATTGTCGCACCGCCTCTCTTTGCCGCAGCTTGAGCAACTCGGCGGATTTGTTCATGAAGCGTCCCAGCGCGCTCTCGGTCAGCAGGCTGGTCACGGACAGCATGGCGGGGGCAATGACGAAATCCTGCAAGCCTATGCCGCCGGTGTGCAGGGCCAGCGCCAGCGCGGCGGCGTCGGTGGTGACGCGCGTGGCGCGCAGGCTGTTCAACACCATGGGGTGCTCCTGCAAATGATCGAACAGTCCGCGCGCCGTGTGCTCGATTTCCGGCAGAAACGCCTGATAGTAGTCCCGCGTCGCCCCATCGAACTGTTCCAGGAGCGGTGCGCGCTGCCGCGACACCTGAGCGCCCAGCCCACGCCACCAGCCTTGTTCCAAGGGATCCTGACTCTCGCTCAGCAATAAACCCTCGCCCAGGCGCGTCAGGGCATGTTCGGCCAACTGGTGAAGCAGAGCGGCCTCGCCGCCATCGACTCCTTTGCGCGGCCTTTGCCCCAGACGTCCCAATTGGGAAAGTTGTCGCATCGGCCAGGTCACCCATTTCCGTGCCGTGAGGAGTGCGCCACCAATCCCGGGCACCTCCAGTAGAGTCAACAATTCCGCCAGCGCGCGCTGAAAGGTTTCGTAATGGTGAGGGTGGTCAAGATAATCCCGCTGATAGCGTTCCAGACAATCCCCAAGGATGGCCTCCACGCGTTCGGCCCATTCCCGGCGCAGCCGATGCTCGGTCAGAATGGGACCCGTCCAGTGCGGCCAGTGAGTTCGCAACAGTCGGCTGGCCCGCCGTCGATACGCCGGCCGCTGTATTCTGCCCAGAGCGCCGCTCACAGCCGCCAGGACGGGTCCATGGAGTTCTTCCAGTCCGACCAGACCCGGCGGATCCGGTTGATAGGGCAGGGCGATGACGGTGGGGAGCGCATCGGCGCGGAAAGCGCGCCATTTGTCCTCCACCGAGCGAATGAGGGTGGCGCGGGAATCCTGCTCGGTCTTGTTCAGCAGGATCAGGGTCGGCTGTTCCAGCGGCTCCAGCAGGCGCATGAACTCCCAGACCGACATATCACCGTATTTATCCTTGCTTACCACCAGAACGATGACATCCGCCAGGGCCGCCACCCGGTAGACCGCCGTCTGATACTGGCTGGCCTGTACGGAATCGAAATCCGGGGTGTCCCATAAAAATGTATCTTGCAGGGCGATACTGGTCGGAGCGACCGCCGCGGGCTGCAAGGCGTAGGTATCCAGGCGCGCGGGATCCAACGCCTCGCGGGAGACTCGGTCATACCCCTGGAAGTAGCGATCCATGGCCGCCAGGCACTGTATTTCCGACATCATGGCAAAACCCTGGGCATGTACCGTGAAGCCCGCCAATGGACTCACCGTGGCCAGGGGTTGACCGGTCAGCCAATTCATCACCGAGCTCTTGCCCGCCTGGGTGGGACCCAGCACGGCCATCTGCAAGGGGAGGGGAGGGGCGTTCCGCTCCAGTAACTCGAGCTTTTCCAGGAAGGCCGACGCGAAGTCCAACGACATCAGCAGCGGCGGAATGGCCTCTTGCCGCTGGGGATCCTTGGCGACCAGGGCCCGATAGCGCTGCCGCAGCAGTCTCAGGAAGTCGAGCATGTTGAAGACGGCAGGGGTGGATGATCCCGGGACTGGAACGGTCCCGGGATGATACAGGATGGCATTGCGGACGCTGGCTCGATTCATCGCATCAAGCCAGACGGCTCATCGGGGAACGCGCGGCGGGGCGCCGGCGGACCATGGCGCTAAACACTACGCAGCCGCAAAGCCCTGACCACGGCGATGGCGCCCAGGGGTACGACCAGGCCGATGAGGGTGACGGCAATCAGCAAATGGCCCAGCTCCGAATAATTGGCTGGCAGGGTGACCAGGCCGCTGACCGGGTCCTTGACCTCCCGGGTTACGGTATAAACCTGATTGAGATACTTGGTCAGAAGCTGGCTCAGCGCCAGGGACAAGTTGGTGAAGGACGCCATCACGGCGAAATAGGTCGCCTTGAGATGGCTGGGAGCCGAATGGGCGATCCAGGCCAGCATCGGCACCATCGCGATTTGGCCCAGGGGGGATTCCAGGGCGGTATCGATGATGGCGATGAAACGTGCGTCGACCACGCCGCCGGTCAGCCGGGCGGTCCATTCATGCAATCCGTAGTACATCCCGATGGTCGGCAGGGACAGCACCGTCCCCACCAGGGTCAGCAGTACGATGATGAATGCTATTGGACGCTCCGCCATGAAGCGTCTGAAGACGAACAGGCCGGTCAGACTCAGGACGCTGCCAATCAGGGACAGCCGAGCCATGAAAGACTGGTCGAACCGCAGGACGTCGATCATCCACCAGCTCGAACCGGGCCCGGGCGTGGGCGACGCCCGGAAGAAAAAGATCATGACGGCCGTGCCGACCAGCACGCCGCGGGATTCGGCATCCATTTCGTCCGTGAGCCGGTACAAAAGGGCGAGAATGATGCCCATGGACAGCACGAAGATGATTTCCTGGCCGAAAGCCAGATTGGCCATGCCCACCGTGATGGTGCCCAGCGCAAACGCGATGCCGCCGCCCAGAATCCACCAATTGGGCGTGGTTTCCTCGGTCTGGACGCGCGTCATGGCTTCGACTTCGGCGCGGGTGTAGCCCAGTTCCAACAACGACCGATGCTGTTGCTCCCGCAGATAGGCCGCGAAGATGACGCCAAAGCACGAAGTCGCGGGAATGATCAAAGCCATGGCATAAAGCCGCCGATAGATGCTCAGCTTGTCGGCCTCGCTCATGGCCTCGACGCCTTCGAACATGAACACATTCACCAGGGCGACCAGTAAGGTGCCGGCGATGATCGCGACCCGGCCCAGGGTTTGCATGGTCGAGTGCATCAGCCTTTGCCGCTCCTCGCTGATGCGTTGGCCCCATTCGTCGGTTTTGGGCACCGCCTCGACCGTCATGGCGTCCGCCACCACATCCTGGATCACATAGCCGACCGGCGCCAGCAGGGTACTGAGCACGTACCAGGCGCCGGCGGACATGATGCCCTCCATCGCCCCCCGATCCAGCAACAGGCCCAGCATGATCAGCAGGCTGGAAGCGACCAGGCCGGCGCCGAGGAAAACCAGGCCGGCCTTGTAACGCCAGATCAGATCGACCCGATGCCCGACCGGCAGTTTCAGCGTCCACGGGAGCATGGCCCAGAACGCGAGCCCAGCCAGGAATTCGGCCGACAGCCCCAGATATTCCTTGACGAAGAAGGTGCCGACGATGCCCGTCAATCCGGAAATGCCGGCGGCCAGGTACACCATCAGCGGCGGCAGGTAGCTCAGCCGCAATTCGCGGCCCAATTCAAGGAAGTTGCGGTCGAACCAGACCCGGAGTCGCTCCATCGGGTCGTCGGAATGAGGGGGTGGGGTACCGTGCATGGTTTGAACAGGGCAATGATGAGGGTGGCGGGGATTTTACCGGAATGCCCGGTCTCTACGTCGAGGCGGGTTGCTGGTAACATGCCATCGACCCGCGCAGGAGGTTACCGATATGCCTAAAACCGTCATAAAGCCTAGCTTCCGGACTGAGTCACGGGGTTTCCCGGGAAGGGGCTCACGCCTGAGTCATGTTCTATGCCTGGCCACGCTGCTGCTGACCGCACCGGTTTTCGCGGTCAACTGGGAGGCGCGCATCACCAACACCAATACGCCTCTGGCCGATAACGACATCCAGACCGCGTTGTCGAAGGGGCTGCCGCCCAGCTTCGGCGAAAGTTTCCCCGGCCGGCGTTACGGCATTCATGTTCTGCTGGACACGCAGAGCGTGCCGACCGTCTCGGGAGAATTCGTCTACCTGGCACTGGGCCTGTCGCATCGGCTGCCGAACGGCGCTCTGGAATTGCCTGTCGGTCGCTACAGCGAAGTCCTGATTCTGCCGCCGGACAGTACCGCCCAGTCCAAACGGGATGCCATCGGCCAAAAGCTGGCCGGTCTGGCGGCCACCTTCGCGCGGACCATGATCCAGAACAAATCGGCCTTTGACCACGCCGCCGCTCAACGGCCCCACCCCGACGACCATTGGACCGAGTGGCCGGATTACATACCCTCCACCCCCGGGACCGTTGGCGGTGGCACTCCGTAAGCCAGCCCCGCGCCCGGGCAGGGCGACTTCGCTCCGGGCAGGGCGCGGGCGAGCGGATTCCCAGCAATTCTCATTTTGGCTGAAAGCGTTGCCCTACCTGGGTTTTGCTGCAGGGATGCTCCTTGGTATAAGGCCGGAATAAACCCCTTCGAGTCCCAGCGAGAAGGGGTGTTTCCGGCGCCGCCGCCCGATTCCGCCGGAAACGTCCGCCCTTCGCTGCGCTGGGGCGGACCCTTCGGCTCCGCTCAGGACAGGCTTATTCCGGCCTTCAAGGCCGGACCTAAGCCCCCGGCCCGCCCTTGCGCGCCATCATGCCCTTGGAGGGGTTATAACCCAGTACCGCCAGCGTCAGGAATAACACGGTGGTTCCCGCGGTGACCAGGCAGGCTGAGAGGTTGAACTGACCGTAGAGGGCAAACCGGATCAGTTCGACGGCGTGGGTGAAGGGGTTGAATCGTGACAGATGGTAAAGCGCCTCGCTGGATTCCTGTACCTTCCACAAGGGGTAGAGCGCCGTGGACAGGAAGAACATCGGGAAGATGACGAAATTCATCACACCCGCAAAGTTCTCCAGTTGTTTGATGAAGGAGGACAGCAACAGGCCGAGCGCGCCCAGCATGAGTCCGGACAGGATCAGCGCCGGCAGCACGGTGAGGTAGCCTTCGAGCGGCGCTTCGATGCCGTGGAAGAAGGCGATCAGCAGGAAGACATAGGCTTGGACCACGGACACCAGCACGCCGGCCAGCAGCTTGCAGGTCAGGAGAAACCAGCGGGGCAGGGGGCTGACCAGCAGGGTTTTCATGCTGCCCATTTCCCGATCGTAGACCATCGACAGCGAACTCTGCATGCCGTTGAACAACTGCACCATGCCGAGCAGACCGGGGGTGATGTAGACCTCGTACAGGATGTAGGTCTCGTAGGGCGGGATGATGGCGACGCCCAGGGTGGAGCGGAACCCGGCGGCGAAGATGAACAACCACAACAACGGCCGGACCAAAGCGGAGATGAAGCGCTCGCGCTGATGCAGAAAGCGCAACAACTCGCGCCCCATGACGCCCTTGAGGGCGCGAAGGTAATGCGGCAGGCTCATGCGGCCTCCTTACGCGCGGTCAGTTGTTCGAAGGCGCCGGCGACGTCGGTGGCGCCCGCGCGCTCCAGCACTTCGTTGACAGATCCCTGGGCGCGAATACGGCCGGCATGCAGGACGATCAAGCGGTCATCGGGGTGGATTTCATCGATCAGATGGGTCGCCCACAGCACCGCCATGTCACCCGATCGGGTCAGGGCATGGACATGCTCGACGATCGCCTTGCGGCTGGGCACGTCCAGCCCTACCGTCGGCTCGTCGAGCAGCAGCAGGCGCGGCCGGTGCAGCAGGGCGCGGGCGATCTCGACACGGCGTCGATGGCCGCCATTGAGTTGGCGCACCTTTTCCCCGGCGCGCTCATACATGCCGAACCGCTCCAGTTCCGCCTGGATGCGCCGTCGGGCCTCGCCGTCACCGATGCCATGCAGTGCGGCGTGATAGCGGAGGTTCTGCATCACGCTGAGATCCAGGTCCAGGGTCTGCTGCTGAAAGACCACGCCCAATGCCGCCAGGGCCGGGCAGGGGCGGGATTTGATGTCGTGCCCGGCGATGCGGATGCGGCCCTCGCGGCTGTCGTAGAGATGGGTGATGAGGGAGAACAGCGTGGTCTTGCCGGCGCCGTTCGGACCCAGCAGGATGGCGCACTGACCGGCCGCGACCTGAAAGCCAACCTGATCCAGGGCCCTTTTCTTGCCATAGGCGAAGGACAGTGACTCGACCGCCAAGGCCGGAACCGCGCTCATGGTTTCACCGCCAACCCCCAGGGGTATTGGCCGACGGCCACGGATTTCAATACCTTGCGTTGTTCCAGGGCGATGATGGAGATATCGTTGCTGACCCCGTTCGTGGTGTAGAGATGCTTTTGGTCGGGTGAGAAGGCCAGGTTCCACACCCGCTGGCCGACCAACAGGTAGTCCAGCACTTCGAGGGTTCTGGCATCGACCACCGCCACCCGATTGGCGGGGCCCAGCGCCACATAGGCGTAGCGCCGGTCCTTGTCGATGCGGATGCCGACCGGCTGGATCTTCTCCCGCGTCACGCCCGGGATCTTGAAGCGCACCTGCCCTACCGTCTGGCGCGATGCCGTGTCGAGTACCGTCACGCTGCCGGCGATTTCCGAACTCACCCAGAGTTGCTTGCTGTCATCGGTGAAGGCGCAAGCGCGCGGGCGCGGGTCGACCAGCGTGTTGTCGACGATGGCCAGGGTCTTGCGGTCGATCCAGTGCGCCATATTGGTGGTTTCGCTGGTGCTGACCACCCAGGTTCCATCCGGGCTGGTGGCGATCCCCTCGGGTTCGACGCCCACCGGGATAGCCTTGATGGATTTCTTGCTGGCGAGGTCGATGACCGTCACCAGGTTGTCATCCTCGTTCGAGGCAAACAGTTGTTTGCCCTCCGGGTCGATGGCGAAGGTTTCGGGATCATCGCCCGAGGGCAGCTTGCCCACGACCTTGAGACTGACGGCATCGACAATCTTGATGACATTTTCGTCGCTGACCGCGACATAGAGGTTGCGTCCATCGGAGCTGAGTGCGAGGCCACGCGGTCGCTTGCCGATCTTGACCGTTTTTTCCAGCTTGCCCTCGGGCACGGAGACGATCGCCAGGGCGTTGTCCTTTTCCAGTGTGACGTACAGTGTCTCGGCATGCGTGGCGCCGCCGACCAGCCAGGCCGTCAGGGCCAGAGTGAGAATTCTTGCTTGCATGGGTTTCTTTCAGTCCAGAGGAATGTGGCTATTATCCGGGCGAAACGTCCCGCTAGAAAGTTTTGGTTGCCAGGGCAGGAAGCTACCAGTGCCCACTCCGTGACTGAACGAATCAGGAACAGGTCTGTCACTTTGCGTGTCGGTGGATGACAAAGCGTTCCGCGCTCGCCATAATCCGAAGCTTTTTGATTGCACCCAATACGTCTATGTGGTTCAAAAATCTGGCCCTGTTGCGCCTGACCGATCCCTTCACGCTGAGCGGCACGGAGTTGGAAAAGAAGTTGGAGGAACGCCGCTTCCGCCATTGCGGCAGCCTGGAGCTGCTCAGCGAGGGCTGGTTCCCGCCGTTGGGCAAGGAACACTTTCCGCTGGTCCATCAGACCGGGGGGTTCATCATGCTCTGTCTGCAGCGGGAGGAGAAAATTTTGCCGGCCGCCGCCGTCAACGAATTGCTGGCCGCGCGCGTGGGGGAGATCGAGGAGCAGCAAGGCCGCACCGTGCGGCGCAAGGAGCGGGAGTCGATCCGTGACGAGGTCCTGCACGACATGCTGCCGCGCGCCTTTTCGCAGAGTCGGCGCACCTATGGCTATGTCGACCCGCGCGGCGGCTGGCTGGTGATCGATACCCCCAGCGCGCGGAAGGCCGAGGATTTCGTCGCCGTGCTGCGGCAGACCCTGGAGGGGTTGGCCGTCACCCCCGTCGCCAGCCGCGAGCGTCCGGCCGCCGTCATGACGCAATGGCTGGCGGGTGGTGCGATACCCGATGGGATCGTGCTGGAACAGGAATGCGAGCTTAAAGCCCCCGAAGAAGATGGCGGTGTCGTGCGGTGCCGGCGGCACGATCTGGACGTCCCGGAAATCCTCAATCATATCCAGGCGGGCAAGGAGGCGGTGAAGCTGGCTTTCAGTTGGAACGACCGGCTGAGCCTGATGCTGGACGATACCCTGTCGATCAAGCGGCTGAAGTTCCTGGACGCCATCCAGGAAGCGGCGGCCGACATCGAAACCGACGATATGGCGGCCCGTTTCGATGCGGACTTTTCCATCATGAGTTTGGAAATAGACGCTTTCATACCCGTGTTTTTGAGCTGGTTCGGTGGGGAAAACGCCCCGAATCGCCCCGAGTGACCCGTGAGCATGATCAGACAATCCCATACCTCATCTAAATCCACGCCATCCTGGATTCGCCTGGCGGTCAGCGCGGCGCTGGTGTCCGCGCAGATCCAGACGGCTTTGGCCGAGTCTTTTTCCCTGCCCGGGGCGGGCGATGACCTGATTGGCCGCATCCGGCACACCAAGGCGCATCAGGAAGACACGCTCATCGATATCGCCCGGCGTTTCAGCATCGGTCAGGACGAGATGGTCATGGCCAATCCGACCGTCGATCGCTGGCTGCCCAAGGAGGGCACAGACGTCCTGATTCCGCAGCTCTTCATTCTGCCGGATGCGCCGCGGGCGGGTATCGTCGTCAATATCCCGGAGATGCGGCTCTATTACTTCCCGGTCCGGGCCTCGGCGGCCAAAAGAGCCGCGGTTGCGGCCGAACCCCGGAAGCCGGCGGCCACCACCTGCAAGAAACCCGTGGCTAAACCGGCGAGCCCGGAAAAATCCGCCAGTGTCGGCAACGGCAAGTCATCCGCCAAGCCGGCCAGCGCGGGCAGCGCCAAGACTCCGGCCAAGCCGGCCCAGGCAACCAATGCCAAACCTGCCGCCAAGCCGACCCAGACGGCGAACACCAAGGCTACCGCCAAACCCTGTGTGGCGACCCCCGCGCCCAAGCCGGCGCCCGCCCCGGTTGCGGCGGCCAGCTATGAGTCGGCGGGTTCGGGCGAGGTCATCAGCTACCCGGTCAGCATGGGGCGCATGGACTGGCGCACCCCGATCGGCAAGACCACGGTCGTCAACAAGCAAAAGGATCCCTCCTGGACGCCGCCGGCCTCGATCAAGCGCGAACACGGCGCCAAGGGTGATCCATTGCCGGATGTCGTGCCGCCCGGTCCCGACAATCCCCTGGGCAAGTTCGCCATGCGGCTGGGGGTCTCCGGTTATCTGATTCATGGCACGGACGTCGCCAAGGCGGACGGCATCGGCATGCGCGTGACACATGGCTGCATGCGGCTCTATAACGAGGATATCGCCAAGCTCTTCCCGCTGGTCCCGGTCGGGTCGCCGGTCTATCTGGTCAATCAGCCGATCAAATTAGGCTGGAGGGGCAGTCTGCTCTACCTCGAGGCCAGTCAGCCCCTGGATGAAGACACGGGAATTCCGAATCACGATCCCGACGAGAACGTCAGCAAGGAGCAGCTTCGGCGCGAGGATGAACAGCGCTCGCGTTTCCTGACGCGCATCGCCAACACCGAGATCCAGAAGATGAAGGACAAGACGGGGGCCTCGGTCGATATGGACAAGGTGCGTCGATATCTGGACAAGCCGACCGGCATCCCGGTGGTCATTGGCGGCACGGGTAGCGGTTGGCAGGCGGCGGCCGCCAGTGATGAGGGCATGGCGCCGGCGAAACAGGAAGACGATCCCAATCTGGCCGCACCGAGCCTCAAGTCCCGGCCGATGAAGCCGCCCGCGGTCATTCCTCCGAAGCCCCGGAGTATCGCCCCGCCTCCCGCTCGCCCGTCATCCATCACCGATGACGCCGAACCACCGGTGAGGGCCACGCCACGGGCTTATGATGAGGGCTCCATCTCGGAGCCCGTCGTTTCCCGCCCATCCAGCGAGGAGCTTTACACACCCGATAACCCTTACCGCCCCGAGCGGGAATCCTCCCCGGCAACGGTGGATATGGAGGATCGCCCGGCCGATGCCAGAAGTTCACCCTATCCCAGCGTGGAAACGGGTGAACCGGTTCCGACCGAGACCGAGGAAGAGTAGAGCGTTAGCTCTGGTTTTGTTTGACCCTTGACGGCCCCGCGGGCATCCGGAAGGATGACCCCCCCCGGGCTGATCCGCCAATCCAACGTCGTGGCGTTACGGAAGTGCTTATCGCGTACCGCCGCGCGCTGGCCTCACAAACCGGAGGTGGAAGATTGCAAGTCCGGAAGTGTCTTGGGCAATATGGGCGCTAACCCGTGAGTTGGACCCTAGGGCTGTCACGCGAGATAATCTGGCACGTTTGCCCCGGTTCGACCGAATCATGGGGAGCGATTATGAAGCATGCCAAAAGCAACATCGCGCTCAATAATATCAGTAGCGACTATACCCAGGGCGTGCGGGTAATGGCAAATCCCTTGGAACGATGGCCGCGATTGGTTAACTTGTTTGAATAGCCAAGCTCACACAAGTACTGGAGAGAGGGTTTCCGAGTTGCCCCCAACCGCGGGATAGTGGAGTTACTGGCGAAATTCATGAGCATAAAGGCCTAACGTTATGACAATAATGGAGTTGGTTAGGTCGGATTTATATCGATATGCTGGCCGCACAGGATGGCAAGCGTTCATGCTCACGTATCTAAGAAAGCCTGAGTTTAGATATACTGTCTGGCTTAGAGGATGCAAATCTACCAGTATTATATGGCGAACGATAAGCCGCGTGCTGCATAAGTGCTATTCAAAAAAATACCTGGTATACATCAATCGGCATGCCAGTATTGGTTATGGACTTTATATTGCGCATCTCATGTGTATACGAGTGGCTCCTAGCGCGATAATCGGGAATAACTTCAATATCAGTCATCAGTGTAATGTCGGGACCAATCATAACAAGGCTGCTCATATAGGGAATAACGTATACCTCGGGCCCGGTGTGTTCCTGGTGGAGAATGTAACCATAGGAAATAATGTCACGGTTGGGGCAGGCGCCGTGGTAGTCAAAGATGCCCCGGACAACGCCACCATCGCGGGTAACCCAGCCAAAGTCATTTCCTGGAAGAGCCCCGCACGCTATATTATCAATCCATATCATTCCGGTCTGTAGTGGTGTGCGGGTTTAGTATCCCCAAGTATTGGCGTAAACAATTCCGGATGAAGGCCGCTTTCTCAGTGTTCTTCAATCACCCAAACTCCATTATAAGAATCCATTGCAAGGTCAAGGCGGTACACTGCGACGGGCAGCAGCCTTCGCTCGGTGGGCCGCATTGAAGCACAGGTACTGGTGGGGCGATTGCACGCAGCAATCCATTCCGTCACGAAGAATAACTCACATTCTGGTACGCTTCAGGAGTCCAACGATGAAGAATGGCCATTCTTCAGTCGCGCAGGCTAAAATTCCAAGTTGGTTCATCGGCGGACTGCGGTCCGTGGTGCTGGATTCCCACATTCATCCTGGAGTGACGAGGGTTTTGACCTTCAAGCCGGCCAGGCATGAGGTAGCTTATGATGTTCAACACGCTGGATCAGCAGGTTCTGGGCTTTACCGACCTTAACCCCATCGATTTCAACCGGTTGGCCGGATGGCTGGATGACTGGCGGCGGGAGGCAGCGGAACTGACATTACTGGCCCTGATGCCAGAGGCGGAGGCGGGCAAGGTGCCGATGCTCCAGACGCTGTGTCGGGAACGGAATGTGCCGCTTTCCGGGGCTATCTTTCCAGCTCTGGTCACAACGGAAGGATTTCGCTCCGAGGGGATGATCCTGCTGAGAAGCAGCCGCGCGCTGCCATCGGCGCTGGTGGGCGAACTCCCCACGGACAGCTTTGATGCCGCAGCCCGCATCGTTGCCGCCGTCGACGGCCCGCTCGCCGGACTCGAAGGCGGAACGCCGCCCACGCTGTACCTGATCTTCGACAGTCTTGTGCCGCATATCGCCAGCATCCTGGACAGTCTTTACCTGAGCCTGGCGGATCGGGTCGTCTATGCGGGTGTGAACGCCGGCAGCGAAAGCTTCCAACCCATGGCCTGCCTGTTCGATGGGGAACGTATCGTGGGTGACGGGGTGTTATGTCTGCTCCTGCCGCCGGCTACGGTCACGGTGCTGGAACATGGCTTTCAGGCGCCGGAGCGGTTGATGTGCGCCACCGGCGCCGAGGGCAATCGCATCTTCCAGATCGACTGGCAGCCGGCTTTTACGATGTATCAGGAGATGGTCCGTTCGGAATACGGCATTGCGCTGACCCCGGAGAATTTTTACGAATACGCGGTGCATTTTCCCTTCGGCATCCTGCGGGCGAACAATGAGGTGGTGGTCCGCATCCCCGTGGCCCTGGAAGCGGACGGTTCCCTGTTCTGCGTGGGGGAGGCGCCGGAAAACTCCATCCTCACCCTGCTGAAGCTACCTTTGGATCTGGACGATGGTTGCGTACTGCAATTGGTCAGGGGGCTGGAAGAGACCCGTGGTTCCCTGCTCGGGCGAACCTTGCTGTGTTTCTATTGCGCGGGCCGTCGCATGCATTATGGCGGCAACGCCGCCACCCTGGAACTGAAGCGCCTGCGGCAGTTGTCTCGGGCACGAGCCTTGGTCGGGGCCCTAACCCTCGGCGAGATCGGCAGCACCCAAACCGGGGGCTATCCCCTGTTCCATAACGCCAGCATTGTCTGTACGCCCTGGGGGAGCGCGTGAATCGCGAGCATGTGCTTGCCATACTCTACGATCTAGCTCTCACGATTGGTGGAGAAACCCGGGTAATGCCGCTGTGGCGCAAGGTACTGCAACGGCTGTTATTCCATACCTCGTTCCCCGTGGGTCTGGTGATCCGGCGAGGACAGGAGACGAAGGCTGTTACGGTGACAATGGCCATTGGCGATCACATCCTCGCGGGGTACACCGGCAAGCCCCTGTCCCTGC
>Ga0194127_10002363_pt1 | contig 25858 bp, 26 predicted proteins | sample TA2KigC100mmetaG_FD_148624 | JGI IMG/M metagenome (GOLD analysis project Ga0194127, IMG submission 148624) | Freshwater microbial communities from Lake Tanganyika, Tanzania - TA2015036 Kigoma Deep Cast 100m | ecosystem: Environmental > Aquatic > Freshwater > Lake | place: Tanzania: Lake...
TCAACGCCTGGCTGCAGAACTTCCGCCGCGTCGTCACCCGCTGGGAGTACAAAGCCCAGAACTACCGAGCATTCGTCCAACTCGCCTGTATCTGCATCATGCTGAGACAATTTTGAGACTGCCTCTAGGATCGTCCTCAAGCTGTGGTCGATGTTCGACGCTGGTCTGGAGAACGAGGCGTCCTACGGCCGCGAAGTCATTCTGAAGGCATTCAACCTCACCGAGCCTCACCTCAGAAAAAACCTCGACAAATGGCCTGACTCACCGAACGAAGATGACTGGGCGACGCTTGGGTGCGCCTTTCTCTGTGGCCGCAAGTGCAAAGAGCTGGCACGGGGTGGCGAAGTGACGCCAGATATTGTCGAGTCGGCTTGGAACACGATCAAAGCAGATACGATGGCCCTCATGGAGAGGCTCAAGCGGCGGTACCCCGACAAACCGATCAAGGGTGTCGGTCTCGGCTGCGGATAGGAGCTAGAATGCTCCTTGAATGAGGAGTTCGAACGGCGCGGCGAAGCGACGTGAATGGGTCGCCGCGGTCTGTGCGATCGCCGCCGTCCAGATCCTCTTCGGTCTTGCGGGGCTCGCGGCAGTTGCACTTGGCGCGGAGTGGCACAGGGCCACCTCGCTGCAGGACTGGCAGCGTGCCGTCGAGATCCTGGCGTTCAGCGCTCTGGCCGCGCATCTGCTGCTGGGCGCGAGGGGCGATGCGCGCATCCAGCATCTCGCCGCGCTCTGTTTGCTGATCGCGGTCTTCTTCGCGTACCCGCCGATCGTCGCGCTTGCGGCGGCGCTGCCTGCACCACTTGCGCGGGGCGTCCACGCGGTCCGGGCGGTCCCGATCGACGCATTCACGCCGGCGATCGCCTGGCTGTTCTTTCGCGACTTCCCGCGCGCTCTCGAGAGCCGTGGCAGCGCGAACGTGGTGCGAGCGGCGATCGCCGTGTCGGTGGTCGGGGCTCTGGGACTGATCGCCGCCAATCTCGTGCTCGCCGCTCGGAGCGATCTGACGTGGCTTGCGCGCTTCGACCGGTCGAACCCGGTCAGTCTCTACTGGGCGGCCGTATTCGCGCCGTTGCTGCCGGTGCCGGTGATGCTCGTCTGGCGCACCCGTCGGGCAGCTCCGGACGAGCGCCGCCGCGTCTCGCTCTTTGCCTGGGGCCTCGCGTTCTCCGTCGCGTTGCCCTTCGCCTACGCGCTCCTGCCCGCCGTCTCGAGGACGATCGAGGCATTCGCGCGCCGGCCCGCGGTCGAGGCAGTGCTACGGCCTCTCAACTTGATCTCGATGTTCGCGATCGCGGCCGTCACTGCGTACGCGGTGGTCGTGCAGCGCGTGCTCGAGGTCCGCACGATTCTTCGCAAGGCGGCTCAGTACGCGCTCGCGCGCGGAACCGTGGCCGCCGCAGTCGGTATCCCGTTCGCGCTGGTCCTGCTGAACGTCTACCGGGAGCGGAGCGCGACGGTCGAGAGCTTGTTCTCGGGAGCGCCCATGTTTCGCATCGGCGCGCTCCTCCTCGCCGGAATCGCCGCGCTGCGACTTCGTGTTCGGATCGTCGCAGCCATCGATCGGATCTTCTTCCGCGAGGCCTACGACGCCCAGCAGATCCTCGCCGACGTCGCGGAGCGCAGCCTCCGCGCAAGCTCGACCGGCGAGCTCGCCGAAGCGCTCACGCGGGAGATCGATCGCGCACTGCACCTCGAGTCGATCGGGCTGCTGGTCCGGGATCCGAGCTCGGGCGGACTCCAGCCGCTCGTCGGGCGCACGCGACGCCTCGAAAGTGCTTCTCGTCTGCCCGCGCTCCTGGCGGAGCAGCGCAGGCCGCTTCGCGTCGCGCTCGACCGTCCGGCGCCACCGCTCGATGGCCTCTCCGAGGAAGCACGAGTCTGGATCGCCGACGCCGGCGCCGAAGTGCTCGTTCCAATGGTGGGCTCCGATGGAGGGCTCACCGGGCTCCTCGCGCTTGGACCGAAGCAGAGTGAGCTGCGCTACTCACGCGAGGACCTTCGACTCCTCTCGGCGATCGGCGACGCGGCTGGATTGGCCCTCGAGAACCTGCGGCTTCGCGATTCGCTGTCCGCGCGGCGACCGGGAGCGAGTGAAGAGACCTCCGCCGGCGAGTGTCGCGGCTGCGGTCATGTGGCCGCGAGCAGCCGTGGGCCGTGCGCCGAGTGCGGGGACGAGCTCCGGGCCTCGCGGCTTCCGAAGACGCTCTTCGGGAAGGTTCGACTCGAAAGTCGGATAGGCGCCGGGGCCATGGGGGTCGTATACCTTGCGACGGACCTAGACCTCGAGAGACGCTTGGCCTTGAAGACGCTTCCCGAGACCAGCCCGGAGGACTCCGTTCGACTGCGCCGCGAGGCACGTGCGATGGCCTCCGTCCGCCACCCGAATCTCGCCCTGATCTTCGGTGTGGAGAGTTGGCACGGCACGCCCATCCTGCTGATGGAGTATCTCGCGGGCGGGACGCTGGCGGAGCGTATTTCCAGAGGGCCGCTCCCGATCCGGGACGCGCTCGCGATCGGAGCAGAGCTCTCCGGCGTGCTTGCGCGTTTGCATGATTCGGGGCTGCTTCACCGCGACGTGAAACCGAGCAACGTCGGATTCACCGACGACGGCATCCCGAAGCTTCTCGATTTCGGCTTGGCACGGATCGCGGGCGAGGCGAATCTCGCTTCCGCGCCGACGGGAGGAAGCGCCGACGATGCGACCGGGACTCAGAGCGGTTTCCTCGGGACGCCCCTCTACATGTCGCCCGAGGCGCTGAACGGCGGCCGCTCGGATCAGAGCTTCGATCTCTGGAGCCTCGCTGTCGTGGTCTTCGAGGCCATCGCCGGTCGTCACCCGTTCGAACACAGTACAGGGGCTGAGACACTTCAGGCCATTCGCAGCGCGCGCGCGATCGACCTGCGGCAGACTCGCCCGGACTGCTCGGATGCGGTCGTGGCGTTGTTCTCTCTCGCGCTCTCGCGTGACCGCGCACAGCGACCCAAGAGCGCGCGCGAGCTGGGGGAATGGTTCCTCGGTGCGCGCCACGAGTTGGCAGCGTAGCGGCGCTTGCCGCGGGGCGGCCTAGCTCGAGAGCTTGTAGGTCACGATCGCGAGCGCCACGTCCGCGCCCTTCGCGTCGCGTACGCTGACCTCGCCATTGCAGATCTCGCGGCCGCGCCGGCGCACTCGCGCGTCCGCGACCAAGTCGACGCCGCGGCCGGCCGAGAGCAACGAGAGCGAGAAGCCGATCGTCGTGCCGCGCGAGCCCGGCGCGAGCGCCGACTTCGCCCAGAACGCCGCCGTCGCGGCGGAGTCGACGAGCCCCGCGATCGCGCCGCCGTGCACGGTATCGCCGAGCGTGGTGAGCTCCTTGCGGTAGGGCAGTCGAACCACCACGCGGTCCGGCTCACAGGACTCGAGCACCAGACCGAGCAGCCGGCCGTAGGGAGAGTCCACGATCACCCTCTCGACGATCGCGACCGCGTTCGCGTCCAGTCCGGCCTTCATTCAGCGGTCCGCGAGCGCTCGCGCGACCTCGACCGCGTCGAGCTCGAGGTGGCGCCGGATCTTCCCGCGATCCGCATCGTCGAGCGCGTGGCCTGCGGCGAGCTTCGACAGGATTCCCACGTCGTAGAAGCGGATCGCGTTGGAGAGCACGAAGAACTCGTCGAGCAGGTCCGGGGTTCCCGCCGGCGAGGTGATGTCGCAGATGTTGTCGGAGCCGATGCGGACCTGCACGCCGGCCGCGAGCAGCTCGAGCACGCGCGCGATCGAGTTGCCCGTCGGAGTGCGCAGCGGACGCAGCTGCCGCATGCTGAGCGCGGCCGACGGGCAGCAGATCACGCCGATGTTCTTCGCGGCCAGCCGGCGGGCCATCTCGTCGAAGCGGCTCTCCTCGTAGCGCGACGGCGAGATCACGTGCAGCAGCCAGACCGTCGGCTCGCCCGCCGGATACGAGAGGCCCAGCTCGTCGATGATCGACAGAATCGTCTCGGTGCCGTTCTCGTCGGGATCGTTCTTCTGGTCCACGTGCACGTGGATCTGCTTGCCGAGCCGGTGCGCGAGCAGGAGCGTGCGTCGGCAGGCCTCCTCGTAGCCGATGTGGTCGGGGTACATTGCTCGGTCGTCGCGCTCGGGAAGCGCGCCGACCAGATCGGCCATCTCGCCTGCGCGCTCGATCAGCGTCCAGCGCTCCGGCTCGGCGTCGGTGAACCCGAGCGGTGTATACGCCCCGACGCGCAGATCCAGCCGCCCGCGCCGCTCCTCCTTGACGCGCAGGAACTCCTCGAGCGCGGAGAGCCCGACGCGGTCCGTCGTCACGTCGACCAGGTTGTCGGCGCGGGTCGTGCCCGCGCGCTCCATCCGGTCCAGGTAGTACTCGAGCCGCTTGCGCACGTTCTCGCGCTCGTACCCGGAGCTGGCGTGGATCAGCGGGATGATCCCGTGCTTCTTCGCGAGCGACAGGTGCGAGATCCCGTCGCTCGGGGCCTCGGCGAGCAGAAACTCGGTCTCGTCGAGCGTTCCGGAGCGGCACAGGTGCAGGTGCGCGTTCAGCAGCCCGCCGCGCCGCATGACCTCCTGACGCAGCTTCTGGAAGTACGGGGTGTCCAGATTCACTCTCCCTTGCGATTCGCGCGCAAACTCTGCCCCACCGGGACCAGCTTGCCGCGGACGCGGCGGACTCCGGCCTCCGGGTACACGATCACGTCGTCGGCGTCGCGCTGGCCGCCCATCAGGTAGACCAGCGGCTCGCTCGGCTCCATCCGGTGCGCGGGGCCGCCCGCAGGGTGCGCGACGAAGTCGCCGGGACCGACCTCGAAGCTCGAATCGCCTACGCGGGCGCGCGCGTGGCCTTCCAGGATGAAGACCCACTCGTCGGTCCGCTCGTGGCTGTGCAGCGCCGTCGAGCGGTCCCCCGCTTCGACGCGGGACCAGACCACGGCCTGCCGCACGAGTCCGGTCGGGGTCTCTAGCCGGCGCATCTTCCGCCGCGCGAGCGGATCGACGTCGTGCTGAAAGACCCGCGGCTCGAGGTCGTCGATGTGCAGACACTGCCCGGCGTCGCCCTGCTCGGGGGGCAGCACTTCGTCGGTGTCCACCACCTTTCCGCCGCCGAAGCGCCGCTTCGCGTCCGGGTAGTAGCCGTGGTCGTCCGCGCGGCGCTCGCCGCCCTCGAGCAGGAGCAGCGGCGCATCGCCCCGCGCGAGGAAGTGGTGCGGGCGAGGCCCCGGTGGAAAGCCGACGAAGCTCCCGGCGCGGACCGGCGCGCGAATCGGGCCGATCCGCACCTCTCCCGTTCCCGAGAGCACGTAGACCCACTCCTCCTCGACCACGTGCCAGTGGCGGTGGGTGCCGAAGAAGCCCGGCTGGACCTCGCGCAGGTTGACACCCATGCGTGTCAGACCGGTCGCGTCGCCGAGCCTGCGCACCATGGACCCGACGCCGTCCGCGATCGTGAAGCGCGGCCGCTTCTCGGCCGCCAGCTCCGCGACCGCGACGACGCAGCTCGGGCGCTCGGGCGTACCGCGGTCGCTCACAGCGACACTCCGAGCTCTCGGAGCAGATACTCGCGGACCGCCCGCTCGAGTGGCTCAGGCCACGAAACTCCGAGCTTCGAGGCGATCGGGCGGCCGTGCGCGAGCAGCGCGCGCCCGGCCGCGAGATGCGCTTCGACGAGCGCCTCGCGCGTCGCTTCGGGCCAGGGCAGCGACTCGAGCACCGCGTACTGCTCGGCCGAGAGCTTGTCGCGCCAGTGCTTCGCGCCGGTGGTCGGAAGCGGCGCGTTCGCCTCCAGGAAGAGCTCGGAGATTCGCCGGCGCAGATGGCCGAAGGCCTCCTGCGCGAGCAGCAGCTCCCCGCGCCCGAGCACCGCGGGCAGCAGCGCCAGATAGCGCAGCGGCTCCTCGATCGCGCTCGCGAGCTTCGCGCGATCCGGCCCGGACGCGGGCGCGGGCTTCGGGACGCGCGCATCGAGCCCGTCGCGATCGAAGACGACCTCGCGCGTTCGAAACGGACTCACGGCGAGAGCGCTCACGCGCTCGAGCACCACGTCGAGCCGCTCGCAGTCGGGCGTGAGCGAGTAGAGGCTCCCGCGCAGGAACGGAATCTCGCGCGCGAGCACGGTGGGCGTGATCTGCGCGAGCCAGCTCCGCCAGCTCGCCGCGAACGAATCGAATTCCGCGTCCGCCACCGCGACCAGCAGATCGAGATCGCTGAACGCGTCCGCGTCGCCGCGCGCGAGCGATCCCGAGACCCAGACGGCGCGCACCCGCGGATCCGCCGCGAGCACCGACGCAGCGCGCTCGAAGAGAGCCGCGTAGCCTCTCGGCAGCGCGTCGAGCGCAGCCGGGCGTCTCACCTGCGACTCGGTCCCCATGTCCTCCCGGCCTAGTCCTCCGGCATCCCCGGCATGTCGATCAGGTCGTAGTAGCGCTCGCCCGCCTCGGCGGTCTTCTGCACGGCGCCCCAGAACTCGGGCGTGGCGGCGAAGTTCCCGATCGCGGCGTCGTCGGCCAGGGCGATCTTCTGGCGGCGGAACGCCCAGTTCTCGGGCTGCGCGGCGACGGCCTCCTCGAGCCAGCGTTTCGACGCGTCGCGCTGGCCGTTTCGCCACAGCCACGCGCCGAGCGCGAAGCAGGCGTGACCGCGCGCGGCGGCGTCTCCGATCCCGCGCGCGCGTCGGGCGACCTCGGCGGGCGAGAGCGCGAAGCGGCTCTTCTCGCCGTTCTTCACCCAGTCGCGCACGGCGTCGAAGTAGGTCGAGCGCACCTGCGACGCGCGACGCGTGATCTCTTCGGGAATCGCGAACGTCTTCACGTCGATGTGCTTCACCACGTCGTACGAGCCCGCGGGCTCCGGCGGACGCACGATCCGCCCGCGCTCGTCGATCCAGACCGCGACCGGCACGTTCGTGATTCCGTACAGCTGCGCGACCACGTGCTGCTCGTCGCGGAGCAGCGGGTAGGTCGCGCGCGCGAGCTTCACGCCCGCGGGCAGGTTCCGCGCCAGCGGTCCCGCTTCGGCCGAACGCGCGAAGCTCCCCGCGGCGCGCTCGCCCGCGGTGTCGAGACTCACGCCGAGGATCACGAAGCCGTGACCCGAGAGCTCCTCGTAGATCGCCTGCCAGACCGGCAGGTCATGACGACAGCCTCACCACGAGGCCCAGGTCATGATCAGCACCTTCTTTCCGCGGTACTGAGACAGTGAGTGCTGCACGCCGTCGAAGTCGGGGAGAGTGAAGTCGGGCGCCTCGGCGCCCGCCAGCCGCGACCCCGGCTCCGGCCCGACCGAGACCACGCCGTGCGCCTCGTCGCAGACCACCGGGCGGCGAAGCTGCGCTGCGATCGCCGCGACGTTCACCCGCGAGCCGTCGACGAAGCGCGTTCTTGCCCCGGGCGGGATCGGCACGCAGAGCTCGCCCTGGCAGAAGCCCTGGGGCTCGAGGTGGAATCCCGTCGCCGCTTCGAGCTGATCGGCTGCAAGCCAGATCGCGTCGGCTCGCGCGGCGTCGATGCGGGTTTCTCGGCCATCGAAGAGAAGGGTCGGCATGCGCGCTCTCCGCGTTCTCGCCGGTCAGCCCTTCTCGAGAACGTAGGTCAGGTTGTTGTGCTTCCAGGGCAGGCGACCCAGCGAGAGGGCGCTCACCGCGATCGTGACGAGCCGGATCAGGCGCGCACGCGGTCGGCTCTCGACCACGTACGTGCCCAGGCCCCGCTCCTCGCGGATCGCGAAACGATTCCTCTCGCAGAACTCGCGAATTCCCTGCCTGCTTACGATGCGATCGTAATGCGTCGGGTACGGGCCGAAGCCTGGCTTACCGGCATTCTTCCGGCCGAGCACGACCCGGTGGTACAGGACGTGGAACCAGAACGGGGTCAGGTTCGTCAGGAACCCGAAGACCGTGTTGCGGTCGGGGATCTTGAGCAGGATCAGCCCGCCGGGCCTGAGCCAGCGCGAGAAGTTCTCGAGCACCCGCTCCGCGTTCTCGATGTGCTCGAGGACGAAGGAGTTGTAGATCACGTCGAAGCCGCCCGCGTCGAGCTGCAGATCCCGCAGATCGCCGACGATCGCCTCGTCGAGGTCCTTCGAGACGGTCTTGCGGTAGGACAGGGCCGCCTCGTCCAGGTCGACCCCCGTGAGCGTGTGCTCGATCCCGGACAGGTCGAGCAGCCAGCGCTGCCCGCAGCCGGCCTCGAGGATCTCGAGCTTCGTCTTTCCCTGCGCGGCCTTGCGCAGGTAGCGCTCGAGGAGCTCGTCCTCGTCCCGGTACGAGCGCAGGAGCTCGAGCTCGGGAAGGGCCGGGTCGTGCGCTGCGCTCATTCGCCTACTCCACCGCCAGCCAGGCTTCCGCGTCCGCACGCGCGTCGAAGACCCGGAACTGCCGCCCGTGTCTGGCTTCGGCAACGAACGCCGCGAACTTGTCGCCGCGCGCCGGGTCGGGGGCGATCACGGCTGCAAGGCGGATCCCGTAGTTCAGGAGCTTCTGGACGAACTCGCCGGCGAAGCGGGAGCGAAGCGCGAAGAACGCCTCGGGCAGGCCACTTGCCTCGACCAGCGCGCCCCGCGCGCCGTGCTCCATGCAGGCCGAGACCAGGTCGAGCGCGTCGTCGACACGCGTGATCGGCTCGGCACAGACGACGAAACGGGCGGCACCCTTCTCGACGACCCCGCACTTCATGGCCCGATCGGTACTTCTAGCGCGACGCGGCCGCAAGCGCGGGCCGGCTCGTGCAGCGCGTGAGCCAGGCGTCGAGCCGCGGCCACGCGCCGAGCCTCAAGAGCGCGAGCCGCGCCGTGACCAGCACCGAGGCCACGTTCAGGTCCGCCACGCCGAACCCGCCGCCCAGCAGGTGCTCGCGGTCCGCGAGCGCCTGGTCGAGCACGCCCAGCGGCCCCTCGAGCGCGGCGCGCGCGGCCTTCGCGTCCGGAGGCACGTGCCCCGGGTGCGTCTCCTTGAACTCCGCGCTCTCGGTCCACTCGCGCCACTTCGCGAACTGACTCCCGCCGCGCGCGAAGAGCACGGCGAAGAGGTGCGCCTCGCACTCGGTCATCACCCAGAACGACCACTGCACGGCGCGCGCGCGGTCCTCGAGTGACTCCGGGAAGAGCCTTCCCGCGCCGTAGCGCTCGGCCAGGTACAGGTTGATCGCCATCGACTCGAAGAGCCGCAGCTCCCCATCGACGAGCGCGGGCACGTGTCCGTTCGGGTTGATGCGCAAGAACTCTTGCGTGCGCGTGGCCCCGCTCGCGAAGTCGGTCTTCACGTGCTGGTACGGAACGCCGAGCTCCTCGAGCATCCAGAGCACGCGGAACGCGCGCGTCTCGCGGGTGCCATACACGGTGATCATGCTGCCCTCAATCGCCTCGCCGCCGCCACGATAGCGCGTGCGGCGCGGAAGCGGGCCCCTAGAGCAGCTCGCGCCCCTTCCAGGACACGTCCCAGAAGCAGTTCGCGGCGCCCTCGGCGCGGCAGCGCGTGTGGCGGACCTTCACGTCTTCGAAGCCCATCATCGCCATGCGCTCGGCCTGGTAGCCGGTGAACGTCTCGCAGAGCTCGCGCGCGGGCGAGGCGAAGCGCGCGAACTCGAGCAGCGCGTGGCCGGGCTCGCGCTCCAGCACCTTCAGCTCGCCGCTGTCGTACATCGACGCCAGAAGCGTGAACGACGCCTGGCGCGAGGTCGCCTTCTTCAGGCGGCTGTAGGTTCCCGACATGTGCTCGCGCGCGGCGCTGCGGCCCATCTCCTCGTAGACGTTCGGATTGCCCGAGGCGAGCAGCTTGCCCACGGTGCGCAGGAGCGCCAGGTAGTCGTCGAGCGGGTACCAGGACGCGACCACGATCCGCTCGTCCAGATAGTGCGCGAGCTTCGCGGGCAGCAGCGCCGCCGCGCGCTCGCGGTTGCCGCGCAGGACCTTCACCAACCCGACCACCACGGTGCCCTTTGCGTTCGCCATCGCCTTCGCATGTCGGCAGCCCGGGTGCGGGGATTGAGCGGAAGGACGCCCGCGGGCGCTCAGACCTCGAGCAGGAGCTTTCCGGTCGTGGCGCGGCTCTCGAGCGCGCGGTGCGCGTCGGCGGCGCGCTCGAGTGGGAAGCGCGCTCCGATCCGGATCCGCAGCGATCCCGCGCGTATGGCGTCGAGCACCGCGTTCGCGCGCAGCAGGAGCTCCTGTCGCGTCGCGGTGTAGTGCGCGAGCGACGGACGCGTCACGAAGAGCGATCCCAGGTCATTGAGCTTTCGCAGCTCGAACGGCTCGACCGGGCCGCTCGACTGGCCGAACAGCACGCAGAGCCCGCGCGGGCGCAGGCAGGCGAGGCTCTTCTCGAACGTGGTGCGGCCGACCGAGTCGTAGACGACGTGCACGCCTTCGCCACCGGTCAGGCGCCGCACCTCGGGCGCGAAATCGATCTGGTCGTAGCGGATCACGTGCTCCGCGCCGGCCTCGCGAACCAGCGCGGCCTTCTCGTCGGTCGAGCAGGTGCCGATCACGTGCGCGCCCGCTCGCGCGAGAAGCTGCACGAGCAGGAGCCCCGCGCCGCCCGCGGCCGCGTGCACGAGTGCGGTGTCGCCCGGGCGGGTCTCGCGCGTTCCGTACACCAGATAGTGTGCGGTCATGCCCTGCAGCATCGCGGCCGCGGCGACGTCGAGCTCGACGCCGTCCGGCACGCGGACCAGGCGCTGCGCGGGCGCGCAGACGTGCTCCGCGTACGAGTCGGGAACGCTCGACCACGCCACGCGGTCGCCCGGCGCCAGATCCGTCACGCCCGGGCCGAGCGCCTCGACCGTGCCCGCGCCCTCGAGCCCCGCCACGAACGGCGCGGGCCTCGGGTACAGCCCGGTGCGGAAGTACACGTCGATGTAGTTCACGCCTGCGGCGGCGACGCGCACGCGGACCTGCCCCTGGCCGGGCCGCGGAACCTCGCGCTGCTCGAGCTGCAGGACCTCGGGGCCGCCGGCCCGGGACACGACCACCGCGCGCGATCGCTCGCCCATCGGATTCGCCTAGCCCAGCAGCCGGACGATCCAGGTCGCGACGATCGCGAGCTGGACCAGGAAGAGCGACGCGCGCGCCAGGACCATCGCGGGCGCGGTCGAGGCGAGGTGCACGAGTGACTGACCCAGGCGCGCGAAGAGCAGCGGCATCGCCAGACCGTCGGTCACGTCGGCCCGTCCGCTCACCGCCGCCGACAGGATCACGGCGCCCGCGACGGGCAGGAACTCGACGCAGTTCAGGTGCGCGCGCGTGAGTCGGCGGCCGAACCCTTCCAGGTCCGCGCCGTCGGCGGCAAACGTGTTCAGCGCCTTGCCGGTTCGCGCGGTCGTCAGCATGCGAACTCCGGCGAGTGAGAGCACCAGAAGCATGGTCCAAGCGGCGAAGCCGCACAGAGCGACGAGCGATGGCGTCATGTATCGATCCTCCGCGCGGAAGTCTAGCGCCTTCGGTACACCCAGAGCCGCTGTTCGGGACGCGCGATCACGAGATCGTTTCGCGCCAGGAAGTCGCGGTCGACCGGCTCCGAGCGCAGCAGCAGGTAACGGACCCCGAGCGTCCCCCAGAGCTCGCTCTTCGGGTCGATCGCGATCGTGTATGCGTCGGCGTGGCGGAGCTCGAACGAGACCTGCGCGCCGGGGCGTTCGATCAAGCTCACGTTCGCATAGCGGTTGTACACCGATTCGGCGCGTCGGTCCGGGTCGAGCGCGCGCAGCTCCGCCAGCGGCGGCACGATCTTCGTGCCGTTTGCGACCTGCGCGCCAGCGGCCTTCAGCCAGTTCGCGAGCGCGTACCCGGAGTACGCGGCCCAGCGCGCGTCGGGCTCGCGCGCGACGATCTCCGAGACCTGCCGGAATGCGGCGGAGTCGAGGATCGGCCCCAGCCCGACCACCACCGGGTTCACGAGCGCGTGGCTCCAGATCGCGGGCACGAGCACGAACGCCGCGAACGAGATGCGCCGCCGCGCGAGCAGCAGCAGGCCCGAGGCGGCGGCGACGAGGCACGCCAGCGCGATCCAGGCCAGCGGAAACACGCCCTCGGAAACGCGCGCGAAATCCCGGCCGAGCAGGGCCAGCAGCCCGAGCCCCGCGCTCGCGAGCGCGATCCGCCCGCCGAGCGAGCGCGGCAGGTCGGAGCGGGACCGGGCCAGGAACACGCAGCAGAGCAGGATGCTGCCCAGGCCGAGCCCGAGCACCGGGCGCGTCCCCTGCGAGAAGCCGAAGCCGGTCGCGATGGCCAGTGCGCGAGGCCCGCCGATCGCCATCCACGCGAGCGTGACCAGGAGATAGGCGCAGAGACTCCACTCGATCGCGCTCACCGGCTCGCGCCGAGTCACTCGCAGGGCGAGCGCGGAGAGCGGGATCGGAAACAGCAGCAGGAAGCCGCTCGCCTCGCACACGTTCTGCCACGCCTTCGGGAAGCTCTGCTCGGACATGAGCGCGGCGAAGAAGCCGCCGAAGACCTGCGTGAGCGAGACGTCGCCGCCGAGCGATCGCCGCGCGCCCGGGTAGACCGTGCCGAGCATCAGGTCGACCGTCGCGCGGACGTCGCCGACGTACAGCGCGAGCAGGAGCGCGATCGCGGCGATCGCGAGCCCCGCGCAGCCGGCGCGGAACGGCAGGTCGCCCGATTGCGGCTTCGCGAGCAGACGCGGCGCGAGCGAGCCGGCCAGGACCGCGAGCGAGAGCTGCGCGATCGGCACCTGGAACGGCGGGTAGATCGCGAGCGCCGCGTTCACGGCGCAGAGCACGATCAATGGCGCCGACGCAGCCATGACCCAGCGCTTCGGCGAAAGCGCGAGATGATGCGCGGCCACGATCCCCCACGCCGCGCAGCCGATCAGCTCGGGGAGCATGGCGGGCGTCGAGTACCACCACTGCACGAATCCCGAGAAGAACACCCAGGCCGTCCCCAACACCGAGACGCCGAAGTCGTTCTCCGTGAGCAGCAGCAGCAGCAGGAACACGCCCGAGAGCAGCAGGAGCGCCTTCGCATTCCAGTAGAACGCGAAGCCGCGCTCGACGTCGAGCGCGAACAGCCCGAGAAACTGCGGGCGCAGCAGCATCGACCAGTGCCGCGCCGGCAGGCTCGCGATCAGCGGCACGCGTTCCGGGCCCCAGCTCGGATTCTCGATCGGGAACGCCGGCCGCGAGTTCACCTGACCGAGCATCGCCAGCGTCGTGATGCTCCACTCGTCGGAGCGGATCAGCCTCGGCTGGCCTGCGAGCAGGCTCGAATCCGGTCCGGGCTCGAGCAGGATCGGCCTCCAGATCCCGATCGAAGATCCGTGCACCTTGAAGCCGGTGGCGAGCGCGAAGACCGCGACGAGTCCGGCGAGAAAGGCGCAGGCCCTGCGGTCGAGGCGAATCACGCTCCGCTCGCCTACCGCGGTGAGTCCTGGATCTCGGCGAGGATCGCCTGCAGCACGAGCTGGAAGCCCACGATGAACGGCAGCACGCTCAGCATCACCGTGCCCGTCGTCGCCACGCGGCCGAGCGCGATCGAGCGGATCCACGTGGTCGCGCCGAACGCCGTGCCCCAGATCAGCAGCATCGAGCCCAGCACCCAGAACACCGCCACCGGCGAGAATTCGCGCAGCACGTGTCGCTCGTAGATCCGGTACCAGAATCCCCTCGAGAGGTAGAGCGGAAAGGTCAGCAGCACGCGGCGCAGGCTCATCATCGAGCGCTCGTCGCCGTAGCGCGCGGGGATGGCCACGTCCTTCACGCGCGCTCGGAACACGTTCAGGTGGATCAGCATGTCGCTCTCGAAGAAGTAGCGCCGCGCGAGCTTGTCCAGCGGCAGCCTGCGCAGCATGGCCGCGTCGATCGCTAGGAAGCCGTTCACCGGGTCGAACACGTGCCAGTAGCCCGAGGCCAGCTTCACCAGGAAGGTCAGGATGAAGCTCCCGACCAGGCGCACCTTCGGCATCTCGCGCAGCGCGTCCTCGCAGAGGAAGCGATTGCCCTTCGCGTAGGCGTAGCCATCGGCCGCGATCGGATCGAGCAGCGCGGGCAGGGCGGCCGGGTCCATCTGCCCGTCGCCGTCCATCTTGACCACGATCTCCGCGCCGCGTTCGAGCGCGAGCCGGAACCCGGTGCACATCGCCGCGCCCACGCCCTGATTGCGATCGTGCCGCAGCAGCGTGAGGCGAGCGTCGGACAGGCCCGCGACGATCTGCGCGGTCTGGTCGATCGAGGCGTCCTCGACCACGACGATCTCGTCCACGAAGTCGGGGATCCCCTTCACCACGCCGGCGATCTGCGGCGCGACGTTGTAAGCGGGGATCACCACCGCCACTCGCCGTCCTCGGTACATCGCGACCCCCAAAACGATTCCCGGCAGGATCCCACGCTTCTCGCGCAGGTTCTAGCCCGGCGCGCTCGACCCGAACACCGGCGACGGTATCGTTGCCCGCGGAGGCTGCGCATGGCCGAGGATCTGGCACGAAATCCCTGGGACGAGCTGGTAGAGATCCTGGAGTCCCGGGACGCCGATCGACTGCACGAGTTCCTCGAGCAGATCGGCCCCGCGGAGACGGCGCGCGCGATCTCGCGCCTGGAGCCCGAGTACCAGAGCCGGCTGCTCCTGCTGCTCGAGCCCGCCGACGCGGCGGACCTGATCGAGGACATCCCGGACGTCCAGGCGGTCGACCTGATCGAGGACCTCGAGCCGGCGCGGGCAGCGGCCATCGTCGACGAGATGGACAGCGACCGGCAGGCGGACCTGCTCTCCGAGCTCTCCGATGCCGGCGCCGAGGCGATCCTGCAGGAGATGACGCCCGCCGAGGCCGACGACGCGCGCGAGCTGATGGCGCACGCGGGCGACACGGCGGGCGGGATCATGATCAAGGAGTATCTCGCCTACGCCCGCGGGCAGCGTGTCTCGGCCGTGCTGGCCGATCTCTCGGCCAACCGCGAGAAATACACGAGCTACGACGTGCAGTACATCTTCGTGATCGACGAGAGAGGGAGGCTCGTCGGCGTGCTGCGCATGCGCGATCTGCTCTTCGCCGAGCGCGGCTCCGCGCTGGAGCAGGTGATGATCCGCGAGCCGCTCACGCTCTCCGTAACCGCGCCGGTCGGCGAGGTCGTCGAGTTCTTCGACAAGCACAGGCTCTACGGCGTGCCGGTCGTCGATGACGAGAAGCGGCTGGTCGGGGTGGTCCTGCCCGAGGACGTCGAAGAGGCCACGCGCGAGCAGAGCGACCGCGCGTTCCTGCGCGTGACCGGCATCGTCGGCGGCGAGGAGATCCGCACGCTGCCGCTGCTGCTCCGCTCGCGGCGCAGGCTCTCCTGGCTGGTGATCAACATCGCGCTGAACGTCGTGGCCGCGAGCGTGATCGCGCTGTACCAGGACACCCTCTCGGCGGTGATCGCGCTGGCGGTGTTCCTGCCCATCATCAGCGACATGAGCGGCTGCGCGGGAAACCAAGCGATCGCCGTGAGCGTACGCGAGCTATCGCTCGGGCTGGTGCGGCCCGAGGAGTTCCGGCACGTGTTCCTGAAGGAGAGCGGCCTGGGGCTGTTGAACGGACTGTGCCTGGGCCTGCTGCTGGGCGCGGTGGCCGCGCTCTGGCAGGGGAACCCCTGGCTCGGCCTGGTCGTGGGCGGAGCGCTCGCCGCGAACAGCCTGGTCTCCGTCTGCCTCGGCGGATTCCTGCCGCTTGCGCTGAAGCGCGCGGGCCTCGATCCCGCTCTCGTGTCCGGGCCGCTGCTCACGACCGTGACCGACATGTGCGGCTTCTTCCTCGTGTTGGGCTCGGCGACGCTGCTGCTGCCGAAGCTCACGGGTGCGGGCTGAGACGCGAATGGAGTGGGAGCTCTACCACAACTCGTTCTCGCTCTGCTCCAAGAAGGTGCGCGTCTGCATGGCGGAGCTCGGTCTCGAGTACCTGAGCCACCCGATCGATCTGATCGAGACCGGCCGATACCAGAACGTGAGTCGCGCGTTCCTGGCGGTGAATCCCGCCGGCACGGTGCCGGTGCTGGTGCACCGCGGTCGCACCGTCTACGAGTCACACGAGCAGATCGTCTACGCCGCGGCGCATGCCGGCGAGCGCGGCCACACCCTCTTGCCCGAGGATCCCGAGACGCGCGCGCTGGTCCAGACCTGGGTCGACTGCGCCTCGCTCGTCGGCGACGACCCGACGCACGGCACGGAGCTGCGGGCGGGTCACTGCGTTCCGGGACTCACCGTGCCGATCTTCGCGGCCATGGTGCGCTACATCCCGTACCGGAAGATCCTGTTCGGCCTGCTCTTCCACCCGCACAAGCAGCGGCCGCTGGTCTTCGCGACGCTGAAGGCGCGCGGCATCCACCGGTTGCCCGGGCTCGCGCCCGCGATGGCGCTGCTCGCGCGAAGCCGCGAGCACATGGGCGGCCACCTCGACGCGCTCGGCGCGCAGCTCTCGCGCAGCGGCGGGCCGTGGATCGCGGGCGCCGACTTCACGCTCGCCGACGTGAGCTGGGTGGTGATCCTCGACCGGCTGGCCGAGGTCGACTGGGGCGAGCACTTCTGGGGCGGAGGCCGCCGCCCGGCCGTCGCCGCGTACTGGCAGCGCCTGCGCGCGCGCCCGAGCTTCGCGCTCGCGATCGAGAGCCAGCGCTGTGAGAACACGAGCAAGGGAATCGCGGATGTAAAGCGCGCCAAGCGAGACGACCCCGCGCTCCGCGCCGCGCTCGAGGGCTCGGGCTGAGACGGCGGCGCCGGGCGCGCGTATCATCGCCGCATGTTGAAGGCGATCCAACTCGGCAGGAACAGCGGGCTTCGCGTCTCTCGGCTCTGTCTGGGCACGATGAACTTCGGCACGCCCGGCCGCGGGCACCAGGGCGACTGGACGCTCGGCATCGACGACGCGCGGCCGATCTTCCGCGCGGCGATCGAGCAGGGCCTGTTCTACTTCGACTGCGCCGACTTCTACGGGATCGGGGCGTGCGAGGAGCTGGTGGGCCGACTGCTGCGAGAGCTGGCTCCGCGCGACGAGTACGTGCTGGCCACGAAGATCTCGATGCCGATGGGGCGCGGCGCGAACCAGGGCGGCCTCTCTCGCAAGCACGTGATCGAGGCGGTCGATCGCAGCCTCGCGCGGCTCGGCCTGGACTACGTCGACCACCTGGTGATCCACCGCCATCCGCACGGCTTGCCGGGACAGGCGCAGCCGCCGATCGAGGAGTCACTCGAGGCGCTGCACGACGTGGTGAAGGCGGGCAAGGCGCTGTACCTGGGCGCGTCGTCGATGTTCGCCTGGCAGTTCACCGAGCTGCAGCTCACCGCCGAGATGAACGGCTGGACGCGCTTCATCTCGATGCAGAACCACTACAACCTTGTCTACCGCGAGGAGGAGCGCGAGATGAACCCGTACTGCGCGAAGTCCGGCGTCGGGCTCACGCCCTGGTCTCCGCTCGCGCGCGGGATTCTCGCCGGCTCCTACCGCGGCGGCTTCGAGCGCGGCTCGACCGACCGCTCGAAGGGCGGCGACCGCATGCGCACCCAGAGCCTCTACACGGGAGCGCGCACCTTCGAGATCGCCGATCGCGTGGTGAAGCTGGCCGAGAAGTACGGGCGCACGCCGGCGCAGATCTCGCTCGCCTGGCTGCTCGGAAAGCCCGAGGTCCACGCGCCGGTCGTCGGCGTGTCGCGCGTCGAGCAGCTCGAGCAGCTGGTGGCCGCGACCGAGATCTCGCTCGACGCGGCCGACGTCGCCCATCTAGAAGAGCTCTACCAGCCGGTTCCGAACCTGCTCTCGCTCGGCTTCTCCTAGCCGCGCGCTCGCGCGCCTGTGATCTCGAGCAGCGCGGCGACACCGAAGAGGATCAGTCCGAGCAGAAGCCGCGGGTCGCCGAGGAACAGCCGTGTCTCGATCGGAAACGCGATCGTCTTGGTGAGCGCCGCCATCTTGAACTCGTGGCGCCCGAGCGTCTCGGGAATCGTGACGATCTCCATCAGGCTGCGCCGGCTCCGGTAGCGCATCAGCGCCGCGGCGTCCCAGGACTCCGCGCCCTCGATTCCGGCGACGTCCATCGCGGTGTGGACCGCGTCGCCGATCGTCACCGGGTGGCACGCGCGCATGAAGAGCTGCGGGTACATGTGCTCCATGTAGCGGTCCATCAGCTGCCAGCCCGACTCCCCTGGCTCGGCTCCCGGCACGTCCGGCGGGTCTTCGTTCATGTCGATCAGGTTCACCATCAGGAACTGCCGGCCCGAATCCGTCTCCATGAAGCGGCGGATCTTCGCCAGCCCCTCGGGCCCCGCGCCGTTCGCTTCGAGCTTGGCGAGAACGCTGGCGATCTCGTCCGGCCGGAGCGGCCCACCGAAATCGGTGTACCAGAACACGAACGACGCGTAGAGCAGCGCTGGGATTCCCCAGACCCAGACCCGTCGGCGCATCGAGTGGCTCCCGCGAGATTCGCTTCGCGCAGGTCTAGCACGAATCGACGGGGCGTCGCGCGCGGAGCGGGGTCGCGACTAGCCGCGTCGCGAGCCCCACCCGCCGCCGTCGCCTCGGCCGTCCTGGCCCTGGCTCGAGCCGCCCTTCTCGCCGCGCGGCGCGGTGGGCTCGCGCTCCTGCGTGCGTTCGCGCCGCGAGCTGCCGCGCGGGGATTCCTGCCGGGGCTGCCGCGCTGGCTCGGCCGCGCGCTCGCGCCGCTCGGTCCGAGGACGCGCGCGCTCACGGGTGTTCTCGCGCGCCCGCGGCGCGGCCTGCGCGCGCGGCTTCGGCGCGGACGGAGCCGCCGAGGACTCACGCCGCCGATTGCCGTTGCCGCGCGGCGCTTCCGACACCGAGCTGCGTCGCTCGCGCGTCTGCGTGCGCTCTCGCGTCACGTCGCGGCTTCGCGCCCGGGTCGAGCTGGGCGGCGCCGGCGCGCGCTCGCGCGTGCGCTCCCGTTTCGCGGGCTCCGGGCGCGCAGCGGGCGCGCGCCGCTCGGTCCGCTCGTTCCGATCGCTGCGCTCCGCGCGCGCCATCCGCGTGGGCGGCGCGGCCGGCGCGGCGCGCATGCGCCGCTCGTTCCCGCTGCGCTCGACCTGCGCCTCGCGCTTCGCGCGCGCCTCGCCGCGAGGCGCGCCGATGTTCTCGCGCGTCACGGTGCGCCGCTCGCGGATCTCCCGCGACGGCCGCGTGCCGCGCGGCTCCGAGGCGATGCGCGCCTTTCGGTCGGGGCGCACGCCCAGGTCGCGGCCGTGCACGGGCGCGAGCTTCGCGGAGTCGAAGCGCGCGATCCGCGCCTCCTTCACGCTGCCGCGGCCGAAGCGGCCGCGCTCCACCGCCACCGCCGCGCCGTGCCGGCCCCAGTGCTCGTGGTGCTTGATGTGCCGCGCGTCGATGTGCACGTGATTGTGGATCACGACGTTGTTCACCACGCGCGGGCCGCCCCAGCCGGTCCAGCGCGGCGCGCCGCGGCAGCCGCGCGGCCCCCACCACGGGACGACCGGCTCGCCCCAGCCCAGCGCCACCCAGCCGAGATACGGCGTACCGAAGCTCACACTCACCGAGACACTCGGGCTCGAGTAGAACGCCACTAGCGCGGGCGAGTAGTACGCGCGCACCACGCGCGGACCCGGCGCCCAGCCCCAGTAGCCGCCGACCCGGACCCAGCGACCGTAGTGGAACGGCGCCCAGCCCCAGGGCGCATCGTCGATCCAGGTCCAGCCGTAGTACGGGTCGTCGATCCAGCGGCCCGCGCTGTACGGCGCCCAGCCGACCGCCACGCGCGGCACCCAGACCGAGCCATACGCGGGCACGGTCCGCCACGCGCCGTAGTCGTCGAGATCGCCGGCGCCGTAGACGCCCGCGGGCACGTAGCGCGCGCTCTGCGGCGCGTTCTGCCGGTCGCTGCGCGAGTAGTTCCAGCGGTCCCAGTCGTCGAGCGACGGCGCGCCGTAGCTCGCGAGCACCGGCTCGTCCGTGCCGCGGACCTCGAGTTGCTCGTTCGCGGCCACCGAGCTCGGCAGGCCGCCCTTGGTCTGCACGACGGCCTGGCCGCCGCGCCGCGTGGTGAACTTCGTGGCGTCGTCCGCGACCTCGATCCGGTAGTAGCCCGGCCGCTCGATCGTGAACGCCGCGTTCGGCGTGTCGATCTCGAAGGTCTGGCCGGACCCGAGCTCGCGAACGTCGAGCGCTGCGGTTCCGTTCAGGACCTCGAGCTTCAGGTAGTCGGGCTCGAGCGACCCGAGCGCGAGCTGTGTGGCCTCGCCCGCGCGCATGAAGGCGCGCGCGCCGATCTGCAGCTCCAGGTTCGCGCCGGCGCCGGTCGAGAGCTCGTCGCCCTCGGCGAGCGGAGTGTTGACGCGCGCGGCGGTCCAGTCCTCGTCGCCGGGGCGCCAGTACGAGACCTCGCCGTCGGTAAACGCCAGGCGCGGAGGCGTGCGCTCGAAGCCGAGCGCGGAGCTCTGGTCGTCCTCGGCGGCCGCGGGATGCGCGGCGAGCGCAAGCGCGATCAGAAGCGCGAGAGAGACCCTGCGATCGAGCGAGTCAGTCATCGGTGTCCATCCTTGCTTCCCTCGCGGTCCTCGACGCCGCCCTCGTACCCGAAGGTGAGCGCGCGGCCGAAGACCTCGAGCGGAACGACGATCCCGTAGTACAAGCCGTACCGGATCGTGAGACCAGCGACGTAGAAGGGCGCGTACACGACGCGGAGCGCGACCGGGATCGGCCGCGGCGGCGGGAGCGGCACGGGCTCGACGTAGACCACCGCGGGAGCGGGCGCGTACACGACCTGGGGCGGGCCCGGATGCCAGTCCGGCGGGGGCGGCGGGCCCGCGATCGCCGTCGTCGACCCGGCCAGCCCGAGCGCCAGAACCGCGAGAGCCCCACGCAGCTTCACAGCCACCTCGCGAGCCAAGTGGCTCGCCGACACTTTGAACCCGACCGCTAGGAAGCGGTTGCGGAGTGAGCCCGCTCACCGGCCTTTCGGTACCCTGCCGCCTCCGGGGGTCCATGAAGCTCGTATTCGCCCTGCTTGCCCTTCTTACTGCCGCCTGCGGTACCCCCTCTGGCGCGCCGTCCGCGCCCGCGCCGCCGCGCCCGAACATCGTCCTGATCCTGGCCGACGACCTTGGCTACTCGGACACGAGCCCCTACGGCGGCGAGATCCGCACCCCCAACCTGCAGCGGCTCGCGGACGAGGGCCTGCGCTTCACGCAGTTCTACGACAACGCGAAGTGCACGACGACGCGCGCGTCGCTGCTCTCGGGCATGTACCCGCGCGGCCGCGGCGACTCGATCCCGCGCGCGTTTCCGACCCTGGCCGAGTCCCTGCGCGCCGCGGGCTATCAGACGGGAATGACGGGGAAGTGGCACCTGGGCGGGAAGGGCGGCGCGCGGCCCAACGAGCGCGGCTTCGACGAGTACTACGGACTGCTCGGCGGCGCGGGGAACTACTTCGACCCGACCCGGCCCGATCCCGGCTTCAAGGGCGGCCGTATGCGCGCGTTCGCGCACAACGAGACGCCGATCGAATCGTTCCCGCCCGACTTCTACGCGACCGACGCCTACGCCGCGCACGCGGTCGAGACGATCGAGCGCTTCGCGCGCGACGGCCGGCCGTTCTTCGTCTACCTGGCCTTCACCGCGCCGCACTACCCGCTGCAGGCCCCGCCCGAGGACATCGCGCGCTACCGCGGCCGCTACGCGCGTGGCTGGGACGAGCTGCGCCGCGAGCGGCAATCGCGGCAGCTCGCGCTCGGCCTGCTCGACCCGCGCTGGGCGCTCGCTCCCACCGACCCGCAGAGCTACGCGTGGGCTGACGCGAACCAGGAGTGGGAAGACCTGCGCATGGCGACCTACGCCGCGATGGTGGACCGGATGGATCAGGGCATCGGCCGCGTGCTCGCGACGCTCGACGCGCTCGGAATCGCCGACGACACCGTGGTCGTGTTCCTGTCCGACAACGGCGGCTCGCCCGAGGAGCCGGGCGGACGCGATCCGACCGCGCAGCCCGGCCTCGTCGACACGTACACCTCCGTCGGGCCGGCCTGGGGCTCGGCGCAGAACACGCCGTTTCGCCGCTACAAGAGCTGGGTCGACGAGGGGGGGATCAGCACGCCGTTCATCGTGCGCTGGCCCGGGCGCGTGGCGCCGAACGCGAAGACGGGCCAGATCGGCCACGTGATCGACGTCGCGCCCACGCTGCTCGAGCTCGCAAGGGCGGAGTCGCCCGCGAATCTCGAAGGCCGAAGCCTTGCGCCGCTCTTGCGCGGCGGAACGGTCGAGCCGCCCGCGGAGCTGTTCTGGCGGTGGTCGCGAAACCGCGCCGTGCGCCGCGGCAAGTGGAAGCTCGTCTGGGACAGCGAGAGAGAGCCGCTCGCGTGGCGGCTCTACGACATGGAGGCCGACCGCACCGAGCTTCGCGATCTGGCGGCAGAGCAGCCCGAGCTCGTGCGCTCGCTCGCCGAGTCCCACTCGCGCTGGCTCGAAGAGACCGGCCGGAACTAGGAAGGGCGCGCCTCGTTCCGCGCGCGCTCGGCGCTAGAATCGCGCCGATGCTCCGGGGGGTGACGGCACTTCTGGTCTTCGCGGTCGCGGCGCTCGGCTGCGGCGGTCTTGCGTCGCTGAAGAGCGAGTCGGTCCCCGCCGCCGCGAGCCGCGCGCCGGTCGAGCCGGCGCCCGCGGCTGCGCCGATCCTGCTTCGCGGTGCGACGATCATGACCGCGGCCGGCCCCACGATCGAACGCGGCGACGTGCTGGTGCGGGACGGCCGGATCGCCGCGGTCGGCGCGGAGCTTGCCGCGTCTGCGGGAGTCGAGGCGATCGACGTCGCCGGGCGCTGGATCACGCCGGGGATCATCGACCCGCACTCGCACCTGGGCGTGTACTCGATGCCCGCGACCACCTCGAACGCAGACGGGAACGAGATGACCGGGCCGTTCAAGCCCGACATCCAGGCCGAGCACTCGTTCTGGCCGCAGGACCCCGCGATCGAGCGCGCGCTAGCCGGCGGCGTGACTTCGATCCACGTTCTGCCCGGCTCGGCGAATCTGGTCGGCGGGCAGGGCGTGACGCTGCGACTCGTGCCCGCGCTCTCGGCGCGCGAGATGCGCATGCCCGGCGCGCCCACGACGATGAAGCTCGCCTGCGGCGAGAACCCGATGCGTCTGTACGGCCAGGCCAAGGGCGCGGAGCCGCAGACGCGAATGGCCGAGGTCGCGCTGCTGCGCCAGAAGCTCGAGAACGCGCGCGCCTACCGCGTCGAGGCCGGCAAGCCGCGCGACTTCGCGAGCGACGCGTTGGCGAAGCTGCTCGCCGGCGAGATCCTGGCGCAGAACCACTGCTACCGCGCGGACGAGATGCTGGTGCGGCTCGACCTGTTCGCCGAGTTCGGCACCGCGCCGCGCGCGTTCCACCACGCGGTCGAGGCGTACAAGATCCGGGACCGGCTCGCGCAGGCGGGGGTGGGCGCGGTGGTCTGGGCGGACTGGGCGGGCCTGAAGATGGAACTCGTCGACGCGGTGCCCGCGAACGCCGCGCTGCTCGACGAGGCGGGCGTGCGCGTCGCGCTGCACTCCGACTCGCCCTACGACATCCAGCGCCTGAACCAGGAGGCCGCCAAGGCGATGGCCGCGGGAAGTCGCGCGGGAATCGCGGTGTCGCGCGAGGCCGCGCTGCGCTGGATCACCGCGAACCCCGCCTGGATCCTCGGCGTCGACGCGCGCGTCGGCACGCTCGAGCCGGGCAAGGACGCGGACCTGGTGGTCTGGTCGGGTGATCCGTTCTCGGTGTATACCCGCGCGGAGCAGGTCTACATCGAGGGCCGGCGCGTGTACGAGCGCGCGAACCCCGGCCCGCCGCGCTCCGACTTCGAGCTCGGCCTGCGGGGTGCGAAGTGAAGGCGCTCGCGATGGCGATAGCGCTGGTCGGCGCCACCGTCCACACCGGCCAGGGCCCGCCGCTCGAGAACGCGACGATCGTTATCGACGGCGCGCGCGTGCACGCCGTGGGCGCAAAGCTGCGCCCGCCCGACGGCGCGACCGTGATCGACGTGTCGGGAATGGTGATCACGCCCGGGCTCGTCGCGGTGGGCACGCGCCTGGGCACGCTCGACGTCGAGCTCGAGTCCGCGAGCGTCGAGGCCACGCTTCCCCCGTCGGCCGACCCGGTTCGCGCGGCGCTGCGCGCGGCCGACACTTGGAACCCCGCCTCGCTCACCGTGCCGATCGCGCGCGCGGGCGGAATCACGTCGGCCCTCGTCATGCCCGAAGGCGGGCAGATCTCGGGCCAGGCCGCCTGGGTCGACCTGGCCGAGAAGGAGTGGCTGCGCCGCGGCTCGGCAGCACTCCGCGTCGAGATCGGCGCGCCGCTCGCCGCCACCGGCCCGCCGCCCGCGGGCGCGCGCGCCGCCTCGTTCCTGCGCCTGCGCGAGTCACTCGCCGACGCGCGCCTGTACCGCGGCAACCGCGGCCCCTTCCTCACCAACAAGCTGCGCGCTCTCTCGATCTCGGCCGCCGACCTCGACGTGCTCGACCGCGCGCTCGCCCGCGACCTGATCGTCGCGGTCGAAGTCGACCGCGCCTCCGACATCCTCACCGTGATCGAGCTCGCGAACGAGTACGCGCTGCGCGTGGTGATCGTCGGCGGCGCCGAGGCGTGGCTCGTCGCGGGAGAGCTCGCGCGCGCCGAAATCCCAGTCGCGCTCGACGCCTTCGCCGACCTGCCCTCGAGCTTCAGCGCGCTGCGCAGTCGGCCCGACTCCGCGGCGCTGCTGCACTCTGCGGGCGTGCGCGTGATCCTCGCCGACCTCGGCAGCCCCCACTTCGCGCACCGCCTGCGCCAGTCGGCGGGAAACGCGGTCGCCGCCGGCCTGCCCTACGACGCGGCGCTCGCGTCGATCACGCGCGTGCCCGCCGCGGTCTTCGGCATTGCCGACACCGGGACGATCCGCGCCGGCGCGGTCGCGAACCTGGTGGTCTGGAACGGCGACCCGCTCGAAGTCACCACCTGGGCCGAGCGGATGTGGATCCGCGGTCAGGAAGTCCCGCTCGAGACGCGGCAGGATCTGCTGACGCGGCGGTACCGGCAGTAGTACCGAGAACGCGGAAGTGATCAATGCGTAGAAGCACCGCGAGACGAGCTCGACGTCACGTACTACTGGACGCAAGCAAGCTCGATCAAAGCGCGGGACTCAACCGAACGAGCCTCCGGGGAACCCGCGGGCGATTCACTGCGGCCCGCGCCCCAAGCTGACACACGGCGCCGACCGTCAGCTCCTACACCTTGTTCGGCCGCCCCGTGCATCCTTCTCGGGTGGTCGGCGGAGCATGGTAACGGAGTCTCCGTGCTCCTCATGCTCGCGAAATCCACAGCGCTGATAGAGCCGGATCACCGGATTCTTACGGTGCACGCTCAGAGAGACGCTCCAGCCGCGCTCGTCCGTATTGCCGAGAAGTGCTTGAAGCATGACCGTGCCGACTCCGCGTCCACGATGCGCGGGGCGAACGGCCATGCTGAGCTCGGGGATGTCGTTGGCAACGAATCCATAGCCCCGATGACTGCCTGCCCACCGGCGGAGCCAGGCAGAACCGATGTCACTACCAGTAGAGTCACTCGCCAGTACCCCGAGGTCACCGTCGCGTCCCCAGCCAACGACGAATCGCGCGACTGCCGGCTCCTGAAGCACATCCAACGGGAACGGTTCCTGGCCTTCCGGTACATAGAGCGCCAAGTACAGATACCCGCGCAAGAGCTCGCCGTCTTTGGGCGTCAGGAGCCGAATCATCGCTCATCGACCTCCCGGGTCACCGTTGCAGGTCGGCCATACTAGAGGCAGTCTCAAAATTGTCTCAGCATGATGCAGATACAGGCGAGTTGGACGAATGCTCGGTAGTTCTGGGCTTTGTACTCCCAGCGGGTGACGACGCGGCGGAAGTTCTGCAGCCAGGCGTTGA
>Ga0194127_10002371_pt1 | contig 25810 bp, 23 predicted proteins | sample TA2KigC100mmetaG_FD_148624 | JGI IMG/M metagenome (GOLD analysis project Ga0194127, IMG submission 148624) | Freshwater microbial communities from Lake Tanganyika, Tanzania - TA2015036 Kigoma Deep Cast 100m | ecosystem: Environmental > Aquatic > Freshwater > Lake | place: Tanzania: Lake...
AAGGCGGGCTAAGCGTAGACAGAGAATCCCATAGGCCCCTTCGGCTACGCTCAGGATAAACTCCGGGGTGACGCGCACCCTGAAGTGCTGGTACAGCCCTTCGACAGGCTCAGGACAGGCTTCGAGATAAGTTTGTTGCGGACGCCGAGGGTTTTAACGTGCACCGAAGGCAACACGAGAGATACCCGGAATGGCGAGGGTATCGAAGGTCCGCCGGAGTCCTCAGGCCGTGGCCTGTGGGAAGAGAAATGTCAGAGAACTCGGGAAGCTCCAAGGGTTCCCGCCGTGGGGACAGCACGGGAAGGATATACCGCTATTGAGGCACGTCAGGGGCAACCCGGATACGGAATTAAGCGGAAATCCCAGCCCGTGGGGACGGCAAGGTCAAGGTATGCAGGTATTGAGACAATGACGGGGAAATCCGGAAACAGAACTAACCTGGAACCTACCGCCTTGGCGGAGAACCACGCACCGGGCAGGCCGGAGACGGCCGCACGCCCTTGGGGTGTCTTATCGGGCATAGTACTCGGAGCATGGGAAAGCCGTGCACATGGGGAAGGTCCCGACGGAAGTACGCAGCTCGCAAAGGAAACCCGTGCCGGACATGTAGGGCTGGACCAACGCGGGCCAACCTCACTGCGGGCAACAGCAATCGGGCGGAATCCGTCCGACGCGCAAGCGAGTACAACCGAAGAACCGGATGCGGGAAAACTGCACGTCCGGGTCCGTGCCGGGGGCGCCGGGTAACTGGCGTCCCTACGGCGAGAGGCAGTCAGAAGGAGTCCCCATGTCAGCAATGCAACAAGCTTTCCCCGAAACTCACGCAGGCAAGTTTTCCTTGGCCGTTGCGCTGGCGTTTGTCATTGCTTTACCCGCATACGCCGAACTGCTTGGTGAAGATCAGACCATCAGGTCTATCCCTTTCTCGTTACGCGCTGCCGACAAGCCCATGATTGAAGCAACCGTTGACGGCAAGAAAGGGGTGATGATGTTCGACAACGGCACCCCGGAGATGCTGTTTCTCAATCGCGCGGCACTGGCCTTGCCCAAGGGTCAAGTCGTTGGCAGAGGATTCGCCGCGTCCGGCCAGCCCGTTGAGGTGCAGGTGCACCCGGCGCCACGCATCGAGATCAGCGGGCAGCCGCTGACCATGCCTGATCGGGTACACAGCGGGGACTTCGGCTTCACCGCTCCTGGTTTAGGCCATGATTTCCTGGGTTTCATCGGTACGAAGATGATCGAGAATGATGCTTTCCTGCTGGACTATGCGCGGCGCAAGTGGGTGGTTCTCAAAGTCGGCAAGGACGGTTCGCTTCCGGTGGCATCTCCGCGCGCCTCCGATGTCATGGTTTCGGTGCGATTCATGATCTGGCCGGGGGAGCAGCCGACCCTTGCCGCATCCCTGGGCGCATTGCCCATCATCACGGATTTCGACACCGGCGACAGCGGCACCTTATATGCCACGGCCGCCACCCGCGAAAAGCTGCGCAAGCAACACCTCCTGAAGCCGGACGGCGAAAACTGGCGCTTGCACGGTTTGAACATCGGCGGAGTTGTCTTCAAACCCACCACAGTGCATGTCGTCGAGGCTGGCGGTGCGCAGGATGTCCGCAAATCGGGCCAGGCAGATCAGCTTCGACTGGGCGCCCGCTTTCTTGCGGACAACCCCTGCCTTTGGAACTTCCCTGCCAAGACGCTGACCTTCCTCAAACCCGATGCTGCTTTTTTAATCGACTTGGCTATGTCCGGGGACAACAGGAAGTAGGTCACGACTATGCTAAATTCATCGCCTGACGAATCAGATTCAGTAATTGGCAACTCATGGCAACGGTGAAAAATGAATCCAAAAACCTCGGAAAAACCTGGTTCAAGCCTCAAACCACTCGCTAATCTGGATCACCCGCTTGAGGTTATTCGGCAATTTACCCCGAACTGGTTTACCGTAAACATGGGTACGGGAATATTGGCGTTGGCGTTGGTGCAGTTTCCCATTCAATTTCCTGGACTTGGGCTGATTGCCGAAGCTCTGTGGATCTTCAATAGTGTCCTGTTTACGCTTTTTAGCAGCCTTTATCTTGCCCGCTGGGTTATTTACTTCGATGAAGCACGGCGGATTTTTGGCCATTCCACCGTCTCGATGTTTTTTGGCGCGATTCCCATGGGGTTGGCCGTTATCATCAACGGGTTTCTCGCTTTTGGTGTGCCTCGCTGGGGCATAGGCGTAATTCCCATAGCCGAATCTCTTTGGTGGCTGGATGCTGGATTATCCTTGATGTGCGGCGTAATCATTCCCTACCTGATGTTCACGCGCCAACAGCACAGCCTCGACCAAATGACCGGCGTCTGGTTGTTACCTGTGGTGGCTGCCGAGGTTGCCGCGACCAGCGGTGGTTTGCTGGCGCCCTATCTGGGCGATGCTTATTCGCAACTCAGCGTGGTCGTGACGAGTTACGTTTTATGGGCTTATTCGGTACCCGTAGCTTTCAGTATTCTGGGGATATTGTTGTTACGCTTGGCCTTGCATAAATTGCCCCACGAGACTATGGCCGCCTCCTGTTGGCTGGCTTTAGGGCCGATAGGTACCGGCGCGATGGGCATGTTGGTGATTGGCAGCAACATGCCTGTGCTCACCCTTGCCAGTGGCTTGACCCACAGCGGTGAAATGGCCATTGGGATTGGCTTGGTTTCGGGTATTGTGCTTTGGGGTTGCGGGCTATGGTGGTTTTTGATGGCGCTGCTGATTACCAGACGCTATTTCCATAACCGGGTGCCATTCAACCTCGGTTGGTGGGCTTACACCTTCCCCCTTGGCGTTTATTCTTTGGCGACGCTTAGATTGGGCGTGATCCTGGATTTGGCTTTCTTCAGGATTTTTGGCGCTATTCTGGTGATTGCCTTAGCCATTCTGTGGCTCATCGTGGTATCGCGAACTTTGGCGGGAGCCTATCGCGGAACGCTTTTTGTTGCACCCTGCATCGCGGAACACTAAGAGGATATCCGGCACACAAATTGCTTATACTGAGGCCGCCTCGATGCGCCTACCCAGAATCAGCGCGCAGGCGAACTGGACAAGGGCCAGGTAGTTGCATCCCCGGACGGTGGGGCGGGCCGTGACCCGGACGTCGACTTCAGGGGCGAGCAGCGGAGCAACGCCACCCATGCATCGACCAACGACCCGGAGGCCCGCCTGTACCAGAAGGCCGAGGGGCAGGCCGCGAAGTTGTGCTACATGGCGCATGGGCTGAAATAGAACCGTAAAGGCCTCATCGTTGACGCCGAGATCACGCTGGCGACCGGCACCGCCGAGCGGGAGGCGGCACTGGCGATGGCGCGGCGCAGCCTCCCTGCGGAAGGCGCGACGCTCGGGGCGGACAAAGCCTATGACGCGCAGCACTTCGTGGGCGACCCGCGGGCAGCGGGCATCGAGCCGCACATCGCCCAGAACATCACCGCGCACCGGGGCAGCCGTGCCCGATGCTATCGCGGCCAAGCCCGGCTACGCCGTCAGCCTCAGGGTGCGCAAGCGGATCGAACAAGTGTTTGCCTGGGAAAGACCATCGGGCCGATGCGCAAGACCAAACGCTGCTGGCTTCGCTGCTTACAACCTGGTGCGGATGCGCCAATGGCTGACCCTGGCGGCCGCTCCCGGCGGCGGCATAGGGCGAAAAAGGCGGGAAATCGCCCTTTCGGATAGCCATTTGTGCACGCAAACTCAGCGGTTTGGTTTCATTGGGCATGTCGGGGTCGGTAGGATTAGGAAACTGGGGGACTTTTTCAACAGCCTGTTAGGGCTAATGATGTACTAGACAGGGCAAGCCGATGGCTGGGCCATGCCTCCTGATCGAGATCCACACAATGCCGTGCCACGGCGTCGGCCTACCTGCGAACCATTTCGAGGCTCATGACAAATGCTGGAGGCGATATACTCGGCACTGGCCCTTGACTTGGCGCCTGTTTAGCCCTGAAGGTGCTAATTGTAGCGGTAATACAAACCTAAAACCCTGGAGACATAATCCTTGGTTTCAGAAAATGGCGGAATCTGGTAGCCGTACTTCATGACGTTGTGCTCGCCGGCATTGTAAGCCGCTACAGCGAGTTTGACATCTGAACCAAACATACCGAGCAAATCCCTAAGATATCTGGCTCCGCCAAAGATGTTTTCCTCCGGATTATAGGGATCCTTTACCCCATATCGCGCGGCGGTGCCAGGCATTAGTTGCATCAAGCCCATTGCCCCCTTATGCGAAACAGCGCCCGGATTATAGGCGGATTCGGTCTGGATTACAGCATGCAGGAGTGCGGGGTCTAGCCCATGCTTAAAGGCCGCCTTCTGTATTACATCGGCATATTGGATCCGCCTGGATCTCAGCGAATTGGGCGGAGATAAACGAGTGGGGGACATCAGAGGAGAAACCCCTGCGGTCAGGACCTTTGGGACAACTTCAGCCTCGGGGCTTACCCCTGCTTTCCTTCCCGCACCCAATGAAATGGTGACGGGCTTAACCTCGGGCTCGCGCGATTTGATGACGAGTTTGTAGCCCTTGTGTCGTGGGGTATCCGTGTAAATAACTTGCCCATTACGTCCTACAAACTTGTAAACGTCAGCTTCTGCTGATATCCAGGGACTCAGTAAGGCGACAGCACTGAAAAAAAAGTAATATCTACGATTGATTTTCATCAGATAAAACTCGGAACCCACACCCCTAATATTCAAGATCAGCCACGGATGGCTAGCCAACGTATGGACCAATCGTGTTGATAGGGGTTATTCATGCCAGGCTATCATGGAAATATGTCTGACCTTTACCACTAAATTGAATACCATAGGTTTGCATATTTGATCGACTTCTATGACCCTCTCAGAACAAGTCCAGAGGGCTGCTGGAGGTGGTCGACTTCCGTTCGGCGGGTTTGGGTTTCGGCTTGACCTCGGTGGGTTTACGTGGTTCCGTGGGCTTTGAGGACGCGCCACTCTTGTGGGTATCAGTCTTGTCCACTCTTTTATCCCCAGCGCCTCGCTCATTCGTAGTGGGCTTGTTGATCTGCGGTATCCAGCGGCCTCCCTTCGCAACCCCTGGCTTTAGCTTCTCACCAGGAGAATCCGCTTCATCCACCTTGTCGGAACGTGATGGCTTGGGCTTAGCCTTTGGTTTGGGTTTTGGCTTTCGTGCCGTTCCTTTGCCGGAGGGCTTGGTTTCCATGGCTTGCTGGTCGACATTCAAAGGCTCCAGGGATTTTGCAGGGTCGTTTCCAGGCTGCACCGGTGAAGCCCCGACAGTCCCGGCGCCAAAAACCGAAGGTTCCGACACGGGCAGATTACAAGGATGGGCCAAATCGCATACCTGAGCAACTTTGAACTCTATGCGGCGGTTTTTGAAACGCCCATAGGGTGTGTCATTGGACGCGATAGGTTGTTGTCCACCATAGGCTTTGGTGACAAGCAATGATTCGGGAACGCCAGCTTGGGTGAGGGCGCCGCGCACGCTTTCGGCCCGTTCCCTGGAAAGCTTGAGGTTCTCCGCGGAATTGCCCTGATTGTCCGTGTGCCCTCCAATTTCAATCACGGCAGGTTGCGGCATGAACTTGATCACCTCCGCGGCCCGCCGGGCGACGTCCCTTCCCTCGTCGGGAAATGCAGACTCACCTTTCGGAAACGGGACAACCCATAAGTTCAAGGCATTTACCAAGTCTTGCCCCGAATAGTTCAATGGCAAGTTTCCTAAAGCCGCCAGCGTGTTTGTCAGAGCATCGCGACTGAGTTCCATCTCCTCCTCACCCAGATAGGCATAACGGTATCCGGCTCCCAAAGCCTTGCGGAGACTGTTGAGTACACTCTCCCGGTCACGCTCGGATAACCAGCCACCGAGGCGGACGGAATGTCCCTCCAGTCGAAGGTCTAGACCTGGCACATTCAGTTGCGGCAGCACTCGGTCCAGTCGTGATAACCACGCGGGAGGCCCGATAAGAGGATCAATGTTGAGGTTTCCGCTCAACCGCGACGGCCCATAAAAGGTGACCATTTGCTCGGTAATCGCTGCCTTGATGCCAGCATCGCCTACCAAACCGGAGTATTCGAAATGCCCATCATCATTGCGGATGACCAATTTAGCTTCAGGTTTACCCGACTCGGGTTCTGTCGGGCTTTGAGTTTGAGCCGTTCCCGGCGATTCCGCAACCACATCCATTGCCGGATTCTCTTTCGCCGGACTCTTGAGAATCTGATATCCCGTCAGCCCTGCGGTAACTATCAGGACAACCACACCCAGCGTCCAACCCAGAAAATTGCCTGAGCGTCGATTGTCCTTACGATCCAATAGGGTGCTGGCGGGCGCTATGATCTTGGCCTCTTCGCTTTCGAGAAAGGCCTGAACATTGCCAGGGATTGCGGCGGGTATGAATCCGGCCGATGTAAAGTATCGCACCAAAGGTGGAATGGCATAGGCCATGGCGGCGCGCACCCTGGCATTGGCGAGGCCCAGATTCTTGCCGACCGCGGAGATCACGCCAGGGCTGACTATCGACTCAAATTGGTGACCATCCAGCGCCTTTATGCTCACCTCGCCATCCAGCCAGGATTTGGTCAGTTCACCCAACCCTTCGCGTTCAAATCGATCCAGGAAGCCTTTCAACCCGCCCTTTTGTGGGTTGAACATGATTTTGATGGCTTCTGCAATCAGTGCCCCCGCTTTATTGCCCAAGCCAAAACTTTCCGAGGTCTCACGTATGATGTCGGTCAACAAGACCATCTTGGGCTCCATATAAATTCTTGACAATGGTTTGAGGCCAGAGCCTCAAACGATAATAATGAATGATAGCGAAAGATAATGCCATCTGGGCAGGTTGAGTTCTTCATGCGCCATTCCTGAACGCGATGCGACCGGCCCTGCACCGTGGCTTGCCCCTGAGTCCTGACTGAAGTTCGGTATGCCGATTAACCCGCCGCTTCGATGATTGGGTGCGCATGATGGACTTGGACTACTCGGCTGCCTGAATCATATCGGTCCGCCAGTGCGAACACCACGGATAAGCTGGGCATTGCGCAAGGTCTGGCGGGCATGATGCCGTCTCGACAGTGCAGCGACAATTAGAAGGCATCTTTTCTTGAACGCAGTTCCCGAAAAACCTCTTGATTGGATGCCTGAGGCAGGCCTAGCCAATTTCGAATCTCGTGGCTTTCCGGTCTGAGAAACGGGTTTGTATCAAGCTCCTCCTGAATCGTAAACGGCACTGTTGGCAAATTCTCGGCTCGTCTGCGATCCACACGTTTCATGCGTTCAGTCAATGCGGTATTACCAGATTCCACGGTCAGGGCAAATCGCCCGTTGCTTTGGGTGTACTCGTGCGCGCAATAGACTCTGGTTTCCCCTGGCAACTCACGCAAACGCGCCAAGGAGGTCCAAAGCTGCTCGGCGGTGCCGCCAAGCAAGCGTCCACAGCCCAAGCCAAACAGGGTATCACCGCAAAACAAGGTGTACTCCGCAGGTAGCCAATAACAAATATGGCCTTGTGTATGCCCGGGAACTTCCATCACCATGAGTTGCCGACTCCCCAAGGTAATCCGGTCACCCTCACCGACCAATACATCCAGATCAGGAATGATTTCATGACCCTTGTGCATGCCAATAACCTGACACCCAGTGGCTCGTTTCAATTCATGATTGCCCCCAACGTGATCCGCATGGTGGTGAGTATTCAGGATATGAGTCAATCGCCATCCATGCCGCTGCAAGATCTCCTGGACCGGGAAGGACACGGCGGGGTCGACCACGGCTGTCTCTCCCGATTCGACGTCGATCAGAAAATGGATGTAATTGTCACGCAGTACAGGAAGCGAAAGGATTTCCATAAGGATCACCGAATTTCTTGAGCGGGCGGTTCTGGCCGCCATAGAAAGGGCCGTGGTGCGTGAAGGTTACGGTACACTAGCATTTCAGATCGATTTGTCCCGATTAGCCCATTATGAGGTATTTCGCATGATTTTCTGGCGTGTCAAGCCCCTCGACGTCATTCTCGCGACGGCCGAGAAAAAAAGCCTTCATCGCTCACTGGGAGCTTGGCAGCTCACCTTGCTGGGCATCGGGGCCATCATTGGCACGGGCATTTTCGTGCTCACCGCCGAGGCCGCCCAAAAAGCAGGTCCGGGCATGATGCTATCCTTTGTCATCGCAGGTTTCGTTTGCGCGGTCGCAGCGCTCTGTTACTCTGAGCTATCGGCCATGGTACCGGTCTCGGGATCTGCTTACACCTATACCTATGCGGTACTGGGCGAACTGATAGCCTGGATGGTCGGCTGGGCGTTGGTCCTGGAATATGCCGTAGCATCGAGCGCTGTCGCCGTAGGGTGGTCTGGCTATTTTGTAGGGCTATTGAAGAGTTCCCTTGGCGTCGAAATCCCGATCATGCTGGCAAATGGTCCCTTTGCCGGCGGTCTTATCAATCTCCCCGCCGTGATCATCAGCCTGGCGGTTACCGGTTTGCTGATCCTAGGCACCCGTGAGAGTGCGGCCTTCAACGCCGTCCTGGTCGCCGTCAAGATCACCGCACTAACGGTCTTTATTGTAATCGCCTTCCCGGCGCTCAGGGCAGAGAACTTTCAACCCTTTCTTCCCTTGGGCGGCACAGGGGCTGTGGCTGCGGCAGCTTCAATCTTCTTTGCTTATGTGGGTTTCGATGCTGTCTCCACGGCCGCCGAAGAAACCAAGAATCCCCAGCGAAATGTACCCATTGGTCTTATTGGCTCTCTGAGCATCTGTACAGTTTTCTACCTGCTTGTCTCGGCCGGGGCGATTGGCGCCATCGGCGCCCAACCCCTGACCGACGCTAGCGGCACGGGCCTGCCCCCCGGCTCATTGGCTCTATCGCAACAATGCCAATCGCTTGCCCAGTCAGGGCAACACCCCCTGGTTTGCTCACGTGAGGCTTTGGCTTTGGTGCTACGGCAAATCGGCTGGATCCGGATTGGCGACGTATTGGGTCTTGCGGCCTTTCTCGCTCTACCCTCTGTGATACTTATGCTCCTGTTTGGACAAACACGCATATTTTTCGTGATGGCTCGCGACGGTTTGCTCCCGGAAGTATTGAGTAATATACATCCTCGGTTCAAGACTCCACATATCGTCACGCTGATCACGGGTATGGGAGTCACGCTTGCGGCCGCATTTCTACCGGTTGGCAAACTGGCCGATATCTCCAATTCCGGTACCCTATTCGCTTTCTTCATCGTCTCAATCGCGGTGATGATCCTTAGAGTCAAGGAGAAGGATCGTCACCGCCCGTTTCGTACCCCAGGGATATGGTTCGTGGGACCTATCGCCATGCTGGGTTGCGCATGCTTGTTCTTTTACCTGCCTACGGAAGCAAAATTGGTGTTTCCCGTTTGGGGCACGATAGGCCTGATGTTCTATTTCCTCTATGGCTATCGGAACAGCCATATCGCTCTGGGCCTTGCCCTATCGAGTGGCGGTGAGGACATTCTGGAAAACGTGGCGAGCATGGTCGATCTAACCATTGGAGAGGATTCAGACGCGGCGCCCGAGCCGGACTCCAGGACGGACAAACCGAATGATCTTTAGCCTTGGGAATGGTACCGTGGACTGAACTCATGCACGGCCTGGATCATGGCAGCCACATGATCTGGATCCACATCCGGCCATATCCCGTGTCCAAGATTGAAAACATGACCGCTCCCCTGACCGAAACCATCAAGTATTCGTCTAACCTCATCCCTCAGCGCGGGGATGGGGGCATAAAGGGCTTGCGGATCCAGGTTGCCTTGAAGCGCTACCCGTTCACCCACCCGGGCGCGAACATGGCCGATGTCGATCGTCCAATCCAGACCCAAGGCGTCATAGCCAGACAACGACATTTCCTCCAACCATTGACCACCACCCTTGGTGAATAATATCGCAGGTATTTTTCTGCCCAAGGGACTTCGGTCAAGCTCTGACAGCAGTTGCTGAGCATACTGCAAGGAAAATTGTCGATATTGCATTGGGGTGAGGATACCCCCCCAGGTATCGAATACCATAATGGCATCAACACCTGCCGCAATCTGGGCCTGAAGATAAAGGCTCACAGCCTTGGCCAGCTTTTCCAACAGTGCGTGTAACTGTTCCGGCTGCTCATACATGAGGCCTTTGATCTTGCGGAACTCACGAGTGCCTGACCCTTCGACCATATAAGTCGCCAGCGTCCAGGGACTACCGGAAAAACCTATCAACGGCAAGCGCCCCTTCAGTTCACGCCGTATGAGTCTTACCGCATCCATTACATAGCGGAGTTCGCTCTCAGGATCAGGAATGGGGAGTTGTTGAATATCGATTTGGGTGCGTATGGGATGATTAAATTTCGGGCCCTCTCCCTCAACAAAATCAAGTCCCAGCCCCATGGCATCCGGAATAGTTAAAATATCCGAAAACAGGATGGCAGCATCTAGCGGGTAACGATCCAAAGGCTGTAAGGTCACCTCGCAGGCGAGTTCCGGGGTAGTGCAAAGATTCATGAAACTGCCCGCTTGTGCTCGGACGCGGCGATATTCCGGTAAATATCGGCCTGCCTGTCGCATCATCCAGACTGGTGTTCTCTCTACTGGCTGATGGAGTAAGGCACGTAGGAAACAATCGTTGTTTAGGGCATGATTCATGGGTTTGATAATGTGTAATTCCTAAAACGCATCCCGTTGCCAAAATATTGTCCAGGCTGTTGACTCGTTGATTAGTTTGCGCGATGGGCGGTCAGGGTCTCAACTAGCTGGTTGCGGTCCACTGCCATGGGTAGGGTAGCCCGACCAATTTGTTCCAACAAAATCAGACGTAGTTGACCCTCGACATTCTTCTTATCAATGGACATGTGTTCGAGAAAATCATTAACGCCCAAGGTGGAGGGGATTGTTGTCGGCAACCTTGCTCTCTTTAGCAGTTCGACAATACGGGCATAGTCCCCAGCGGTCAGCCAACCCAGTCGCCTAGATAGATCCGCCGCCAGACATATGCCAATCGCGACGGCCTCGCCATGCAGTACCTCCCCGTAACCCATCCCAATTTCAACAGCATGACCGAAGGTATGACCGAGGTTCAAGGTTGCCCGGATACCGGATTCCCGTTCATCAGCAGACACGACCTCAGCCTTATCCAGACAGGAACGTTCTATGCAAAACCCTATTTTATCCAGATCCTGCTTGATGAGATCATCCATATTTAACTCCAGCCATGCAAAGAAGTCAGGATCACGAATCAGCCCATACTTAATGACTTCCGCCAAACCTGCGCTAAACTCCCTTTCAGGTAAAGTTAACAACGTGTTCGTATCGGCGATGACACACTTGGGTTGATAAAAGGCGCCAATCATGTTTTTTCCAAGGGGATGATTTACCGCCGTTTTGCCCCCGACGGAAGAATCGACTTGGGCCAGCAAAGTGGTAGGAATTTGTATAAAAGGTATTCCTCTTTGATAGCATGCAGCAACAAATCCGGCAAGATCACCAACAACCCCTCCGCCAAGAGCTATAATATGTGCTCCTCGACTCATTTTAAATTTGAGCAAAGCATCAAATATAGTCATGGCAGAATCCATGCTTTTGTGAGCTTCACCATCAGGCAATACACAAGCTTGAAAAGAATGCTTATGTAAAGCCTCTTCTATCTTGTTAAGATATAACGGCGCAACAGTTTCATTGGTCACAATCATGACCTGCCTCGAAATAATATGCCTGGTTATTATTTCCGGATCATCAAGCAGGTTTCGACCAATATAAATTGGATAACTACGCTCACCCAGTTCAACTTCAAGATGTCTCATACCTATAAATCAGTTAACAGTTTAGCTCGTATACCTTCATTATCTGCTTGACTACATGGCGACTCGACGACTGTCCAGTATCCACCACGTAATCGGCAATTTCCCGGTAAATGGGATCTCGATACTGGAATAATTCCAGTAGCTTTTGCCTGGGATTCTCTGTCATTAGCAATGGGCGATTCGGATCTTTATGAGTGCGTTCCATCTGTTTATCAATTTGACAATAGAGATACACAATAAACCCACTCGACTTGAGTCTTAAACGATTTTCAGGTAACAGCACAGATCCTCCACCAGTCGCCAAGACGATTGGTTGCTGTTGTATTATTTCCGCAATAATTTCAGACTCTCTTTTACGAAATCCTGCTTCACCTTCATATTCAAATATGAGCGGTATGCTAGCTCCAGTTTTTCGTTCAATTTCCTTGTCGCTATCAACAAATTGGTAACCAAGACCCTTGGCCAGCAAGCGCCCTATAGTGGTTTTGCCAGCACCCATTGGCCCGATGAGAACTATATTCGATTGAGGCATTGCGTCGTTCAATGCAGTAAATAAATTGCAACCAGACTTCTGCTTGTAATAGTGATATATATTCGTCTTGAGCCTAGCAGGCAGTCACATGAGATTCCGTATAATTATGATTTATATCGTTTCTCTTCTCAGTCCTCTGGATACTGATGTCTCAAAAGGCTTAATAAGCATATCTACGAATGTTCTTGACTTCGTTTGTATGAATGCTGTAACTGGCATACCTGGAGTCAAATGTACATCCGGCACTTTAGCTAATTCGCCCTCATCTACACGAATATGGCTGAGATAATAATACTGCCCAGGGGAGTTTACTTTCTCCAGCGCATCATCGGATACATACAATACATGTCCGTTAATGTGAGGAACACTTCTGGTATTATAGGCCGTTAATTGTATATCAGCTTTCTGACCGACAAACACTTTAGCAATGTCTTTGTTCTGGATTTGAACCTCAATAATAAGCTCATGCTGTTTCGGCACTATGTCCATCAGTTCTTCACCTGCTGTAATCACTCCGCCGACGGTAGTCACTTTGAGATCAATGACTTGTCCAGAAATAGGAGCCTTAACTTGAAACCTCTCAAGACTCTTGGCGGCGGGATTAATCTTCTCCTTGAGCTCATAAATTAACTTACTGGCTTCCTTCAATTCACTATCCGCCTTCTGGGCATATTCATTACGACTCCCTATAATTCTCAGCTCAAGTTCGCTCTGCTGCTGTTTTAGCAAAGAAAGAGTGGATTCAAGGCTTGCCAATCCTTGTTGAGCCGCAGCCATTTCTTCCTTGAGCTGCAGAAACTGGTTCTTTTCCAAGAACTGTCGCGCACTTAATGCTTCACCAGCATTCACTCTTTCCTGCTTAAATCGAATTGAATCTCGGGAAGCGCTAATCTGCTGATGAATGCTGTGCTCTTGATTTTTGGCGTCCATCATCTCCTGACGAACGACTGATATTTCATCATCCAGGGATTTTTTGGATGCCAAAAATATGGCATTTTCGTGTTTCAGAATCTCTTTGACTTCTGGATCCTTGCTGGCAAGTAAATCCTGTGGAAATTTTACAGCGGAAGCGAAGGTTTTTTCAGCCATAAGTCTTGCTGCTTTGGCCTGTTCTGAATTCAACTGATCAATCAATATTGTCAGATTAGACTTGACTTCGGCATCTTCAATGATCAGTAAAACCTGTCCTTCGGCTACATAATCTCCTTCATGAACCAAAATATTTTTAACTACGCCGCCTTCCAAATGCTGAATAGTCTTCCTCTTGGTGTCCACTGTTGTGACTCCGTCAGCTATTACCGCACCACTAATGGGGGCAAGAAAAGCCCATGCCAAAAATCCCAAAACGAAAAATACAAGGAAGTACATGCCTGATTTGACAATGCGGGTAGATTCACCCGTATCGTCATATTCAATCCTGAACATAAAAAAACCTTTTAATCATATTTTTGTTGAAGCTTAGGAGGTGTTGCTGTAGGTTTTACTTTTGCCTTCTTTCCCACCTTAAGCCAGGTTAGAACTTCTGATCTGGTCCCAAACATAAGCTGTTTACTTTGCCCAAGAACAAGCATTTTGTCGACATCTTGCAGTATACTCGGTTTATGACTCACTATCACTTGCGTTATTTGCTTTTCTTTGAGTCTATTGATCAAGTCCAGAAGCAGCCCTTCGGATTGCCCATCAAGTGAATTATTCGGTTCATCCATAACCACTAATTTTGGGGCGCCGAAAAGAGCACGCGCCAAACAGATCATCTGTCTTTGACCACCCGATAACTTTTTACCATTAACACCAACATCAGTATCATAACCATTGGGAAGTTTGAGTATCATCTCATGAACACCCGCAAGCTGCGCAGCACCGATCACTTCTTCTGCTCTTGCATAGGCATCACCCATGCGGGCAATATTCTCAGCCACTGTGCCTTCAAATAGTTGTTGCTCTTGAGGTACATATCCAATCCACTCCCCCAAACCGTTGATTGACCATTGATATATATCGGCACTGTCAAGCCTCACTGCACCATCCGATGGTTCCAGGACACCAACCAGCAGACGAGCAAGGGTCGTCTTACCAGAAGCGCTTGTACCAATGATGCCTAATGCTTCTCCCTCTTGAACTTCGAAATTAATACCATTCAGTATAAAATGTTTTCGGTCAATGAAATACAACAGATTGCTTACCGTGATATGACCTTTGGGTGGAGGGGGTACGAACCCTTCCTCTGGCCAATTTTCATCAGAGAACAACTCCTCGAGGTTTTTTAGAGATTCCTTGAATCCAAGGTACGAGCGCCAACTGGATAGCACAGTCATAATGGGACCCATGGCCTTTGCCATGATGATCGTCGAAGCCAGCAATACCCCCTGAGAAACACCTTCCACATTCAATACAAGATAAGCCGCGATGCCAATGGAGAGTGTCCGTTTAATACCGGAAATGAACCTGGACAGGGCCACAATTCTGCCAATCTTATTTCTGGCATCCAGGGAATGATGTATATATTCATCATTCATTTTAATCCATCTTTTACCAACAGACTCCCTCATACCAAGTGCTTGTACGAGTTCCGAAGCTCTTTTGGCATTTTCAATATATGACTTGGCTTGTCTCTGTTTGATCCCGGCAAGTATAGAAACCTTTTTTGTGACAACATCCTCCATGTAGGCCAAGAAGAATAACAACGCCGAACCAATGATCGCGAGAAGAGCAAGAAAGGGATGAAAAACCCAAAGAATAAGAAGAAAAATCGGAATCCACGGAAGTTCGAAAGCTGCTCTCAAGCCTTGACCACCCAAGAAGTTCTTGACTGTTTCAAGATCATCAAATGCCGATGAATAAGATGAGGGTGTTTGTAACTGATATCTTAGAGTAACTTTCAATATGGGTTCACGTAGCTTTAGAAATATTACATCACCCAAGCGATTGAACAGGCGTGACCTGAAGACCCCAACAATCACCTCTATCACTTCAATATAAATAAAGATAAGTGTTAGAAAAAATAGGGTTTCATTACTCCTGCTTGGTATCACTCTATCGAATACGGACATCATATAAAATGGCCCACCCAAGGTGAGCAGCTTTTCAATGAAGCTGAATATTGCTGCATATACAAAGAATGGTTTACACCTTTGCAATACATTACTAAGCGAAGGTCTGTCAGGTATCTGTATCATTTTGTTTAATCAAAATGCAATAGGCGATTTATTAATTTGAAATATTTTTTTATTGCCGACTTGCAGTTAACCTCATGAGTTATATGATGGCGCGCATTTTCACCCAACTTTTTACCCAATTTCATGTTATTCAACAACTGTATCACGGATTGTGTAATTTCTTCAGGCGAAAAAAAATCAACCAATAAACCATTTCGCTCATGTTGTAAAAACTCCTTTACTGGCGGCGTATCCGAAGCAACAATTGGGCATCCCATGGCCATGGCTTCAAGCATCGACCAAGAAATAACAAAAGGAACCGTAAGATATATATGAGCCGATGTTAACTGTAAAAGTTTTAGGTAATCTGCTCTAGGCAATTTACCCACAAAATGTACTCTCTTGCTATCAATTCCAAGTTCATTTACCAGATTCTCTCGGTAAGTGCCATGCCGGATTGGCAGACCATAAGCGACATCATCCCCACCGGCTATGACGATATGACAGTCAGGTTGGGTGTCGCATATACCAGTTATCGACCGCATGAAGACATGGAATCCTCGATAAGGCTCTAAGTTTCGTGTTGCATAAGTTACCACCTTATCATTACGGCTGAGAACTTTCCCGTTAGGCATTTCTAGTATCGCATCTGAATCCGGCCTGAATTCTGATATATCAAGCCCTTCATGAATAACTTTAATTTTTTGCTGAAACTCTCTTGGAAATAGGCTCTTCTGCCACTGAGTCGGGGATATACCCACATCAATACTAGCTAATGATAGCAATAAAGCAGCATTAGCTGAGCGTATTTTATAGATATCATTTTGGGTTAGCTGAAAGCTTGGATCAAAATCTGCATCCGCCCCAACCGCATGATAATAGAACTCACAGTATCCAACCAAGGGTACATCTGGATATATATCCTTGAAATAAATTACTTCCCCCCAAGAAATGTGGGCAAAGCATATATCCGGCACATACCCCTCTTGCTTCAACCTTGTCAAAACGTTTGCCACTGCCAGACCGTTAGCAATATTTTCAGAGTGTAAATATAAGCAATCATGCAATGGATGATCGACAATAGCAACAGGATAATATATTTCTATATCAAGCCCAAACAGTGTGTGCAACTGAGGCGCAAAGGATTGCCCAATACCAATAACCTCATTATTCGGGTTATCCAATAAAGCCCGGATGAGATGCTCAAACTGCCCAGGAAGATGTTTATGGATTACCAAACACTTCATTTACTGACGACCATAATAACATGATTATATTCCATAAAACACATCAAATAAAGTAACACGGCAAATTTCATTTCGAAGTTCGGTTGCCAGCATTGAAAAGCTTCAATAAACATTTGTTTATACTTCATCCATACACTACTATCTGGTATCATCCAGTAGTGGAGCAACAACTGAGGTGAAGCTTGGAATAATTAACTTAGGCAGATTCTCAGCTTCGGATGAATTAATTTTAATCTTTCTCTTAACTACTTGGTTAGTAGCATCAATATCAGTTTGCTGCAATAACCCCGCCGCTTGTTTCAGCATTAGGCCATTTATTAAATAATCATAACGTGCGCGAGCATATTCAGACCAGTATTGAAAATAAATACTTTGCTGAACAAGAATATCAACTATGGTTCGACTCCCAACCTGAAAACCCATCTGAGCCCCTTCCAATGCACTCAAACCAGACTTCAATGCCGATTGCAGGGCTCCAATACGTTTTATACTAGTCAATACTCCGCGATAGGCGTCTTTTACTAGTCTCTGTGTTGAACGCCGCTGTTGATCAAGCTGATGCAATGTTTGTTCATAAATATCACGAGCCTGATCGAGTTTGGCCGACACACTTCCACCCTGATATATAGGGATTGACATGACCAAGCCAATCTCTTGCTGGTTGAGTTGATAAGCACCAGTAGGCCTATTGTTAGCTGTCGTATACTGGCTTGCGGTCAAATCTACTGTCGGTAAATGCCCCGCGTAGTTCATGTCGATATCGTGCCGAGCAATCTCAGCAGCGCTGCTAGCGGCGATGATCTGCAGGTTGCCCTGTTGTGCTACTTCACTCCACTTTTCAATATCTTCAGGAACTGGACTGTTTAAAGGAATATACTCTGGCAACTTACTAAGGTTATATTCATAGACGCCTATAATTTCCCTGAGTGCTTCACGAGCGTCATTCAATTTCTGTTCAGCTTGGATCAAATCCGCTGCTATTTTATCTCGTCTTGACTCTGTTTCATTTAAATCAACCACAGTCGAATACCCGAGTTTGAGTCGTTCCTTGACCATGTTGGCCTGTGCTTCCAGACCTTTTAATTGAATATTGGTGTAATCAACGATATCTTCAGCATACAACACTTCAAAATAAGCCTTTGCAACCCTCACCGCCAAATCCTGGTATTCGGCTTCTAATTGTGCTTGTGCTTGGGCCAATTTATAGTCGGCCTGCCAGTATGTTACCCATGCATCATAATGGAATAGAGGCTGTTTCAATTGGAGATTGATGGAACCCTGACCAAATATGACTGCTGTATTGGCTTGGCCTAGATAAGGTGATTTTCCCGTATCAGCTTGAAGTCCGCTTGTATTCAAATTCAATACCACGGATGGCAATAAATTAGCGAGACCAATAGGCTTGGTTTTTTGTACTGAGTTTCTATAAGCTTCTGCAGCCAAAACTTTGGGGTCACTTGTCAGACCCAAATTATACGCATCGAGCAAGTCGATAGCGTAACATATCTTGAAAAACATCATGTATGCAATCAATGGCCCGCCAAAGATCAGCTTCATTAATTAACCCACTCATTTACTGATTTATACAACATCAAAATCAAAATCTATTCGCCTACATTAACCGATAATTTTACAAAATCTCTTATCATTACCAAATCCCAGGATCGCACTGCTAACTTATGCAATTACTCATCCATTCATACCAAGGCACAGAAAATCGCATTTTGTGTTTCGTGATTATTGAAAGCGACTCGGTAAAACGCCTTCGTTATATAAATTTGTGTTACTGAATGGAAATGACCGAAAATTGAAATTTAGCACTCAGACAGGGAAAGCTTGCTCCAATCGTTTTGCTTAGCTTATGCCCTCTACAAGACCGTCAGCATGAATCATGATTTATTTTTTGTAAGTAACTTGCAATAAACAGCTTGGATAAATCTGTTGCAATCCATTGAATTACTTAAGATGAGCCTTAGCCTAATTTCAGATTATGCACGTTGAACAAATTCACATCATGCTGAGCCTGAATCGCGGTGATGACTACGGTATTGACAATATCATCAACGGTACAGCCTCGACTTAGGTCATTTACCGGTTTCCTCAAGCCTTGTAATATTGGTCCTATGGCAATCGCCCCTGTTTCCCGTTGGACCGCCTTATAGGTATTATTACCTGTATTCAAGTCAGGAAAAACAAAAACAGTCGCATGTCCCGCGACTGCCGAACCAGGCATTTTAAGGGCCGCTACTTCCTCATCTACCGCGGCGTCGTATTGAATAGGTCCTTCAATTGCTATTTCGGGCTTCAATGTTTTAGCCAACCTGGTGGCTTCTCTAACCTTGTCGACCTCTTCACCCACCCCTGACTCACCCGTCGAATACGACAGCAAGGCAACTTTAGGTTCGATACCGAAATCGCGTGCCGTGTCCGCCGAACTGATGGCAATTTCCGCCAATTCCTGAGCTGTAGGATCCGGATTGACCGCACAGTCCCCATAGACTACAACCCCCTCGTCAAGACACATGAAGAAAATTGACGAGACTATCGAGCATCCTGGACGGGTTTTTATGAACTGCAAGGCAGGTCGGATCGTGTGCTGTGTAGTATGTACAGATCCTGATACCATGCCATCCGCATGCCCTTCCTGTACCATCATGGTGCCATAATAGGCACTATCCAATAAAGTGTCACGTGCGGTCTCGAGCGTCACCCCCTTATGTCTACGCATTTCGAAATATCGTTGCGCATACTCATCCAATAAAGGACTTGTTGCCGGATCCACGATCTTGACACGAGCAAGATCCAGGGAGATACCATGATTGCGTAAAGACTGCTGGATATTTTCTCGTGATCCCAATAATGTGATCTCAACAACCTCACGTTCAAGTAATTCAACCGTAGCTTTCAGGATTCTGGGCTCATCACCCTCTGGCAATACTATATGGCGTCGATTGGCTCGGGCTTTTTGCACGAGATTATATATGAACATACGGGGTGTCATACCCCTTGCAGTGATCGTTCTGAAATAATGTACCAGGCCTTCCGTATCGGCAAACCGTTCAAAATTAGCCTGGGCGCGCTGTAGTTTATCGATATCCTCTGACTTGATGCCCGCATGAATATGCTCAAGTTTGGAAGCTACCGTATAGGTATCGCCGCCTACAGTCAAGATCGGCAGTGTTTCTCGCAATCCTTTAACGAGTTGGTACATTTCCGGGTCAGGTTGAATACCAGAAGTCAACACCAAACCGGAAAGCCGAGGATAATTCACCGATCGATCAGCTTCAATGACCCCTAACAATACATCCGCCCTATCACCAGGCGTCAGTATTAGTTGATCGGGTTCCAACCATGCCAAAAGATTTTGCAAGTGCATGGCGCCTACCAAATAACCATTGACCAGATTATCCAGTCGTTCATGCCCAAAAAGCACCTCCGCGCCAACCTGTTCAGCTACCTCTCGCACAGTGGGCGCCTCCAACACTCGATCATAAGGAAATACGCCTACCCATTTGTCGCTATCGCCGAATTCCTGTTGCAAGGAGGCCTTGAGTTCATCGACGCGAGAAGGCATGGCTTTGTTGAGTACCACACCGGCAACCATGCAGCTTTTTTCCTCATACGAATCCACGGAAATATGAAGGGCATCCACGGCTTCGCGAGGGGATCTACCATAGGCATTACCGACAACAATCAAGGGCGCCGCCAGATTTCTGGCAATTAATGCGTTGAGATCAAATTCCAGCGCCGTGGCATGCCCAACGAAGTCCGTGCCCACAATCAGCACGATGTCACACTGACTTTCAAGCAACTTGAACCTTTCGATGATACGCAATACAACCTCGTCTTCGCCATGACTACCCAATCGCTCCTGAACTTCGTTCAGATACCAGGCGTATGAATCCTCGTAACTTTGCGGTAAAGCGAAATGTCTCAGTATCAGATCGATATCTTCATCCCTCTTCGAGTTATTCGTTGCCGGAATAATTGGCCTGAAAAACCCTACCCGTGTCGTCTTGCGTAAAGCCAATTCTATGAAGCCTAGACAAAGAAGAATCTTTCCACATCCTGGTTCAATAGTGGTGATATAAACGGAGCGTGTCATACTCTTGATTAAATTGATCTCACCGAATGAGTGGTGACATCATGTGCCGCACCAATAATCCTGGCTAAGCGATATACCAGCGTCTAGCGCGGAATGAGTTCGAGGGTTTGTTGCGCAATTTCGGCTTCTTCATCTGTAGGTATTACCATGATCCTGATATCCGCATCGGCCCTTTGAATTTCGGCAATGCCCTGAGTTACCAAGGTATTGGCTTTCTCATCCAGACAGAACCCGAGATGATGCAGATCCTGACAGGCGGCCGCGCGTACCTGCGCGGCATGTTCGCCGATTCCCCCAGTGAACACCAATGCGTCGAGCTTTGGTAACAAGGCACGGTAGGCCCCCATGTAATGCCGCAGTCTGTGAACATATATATCCAGAGCCAGGCGCGCATCGGGTTGACCCTTTGAGGCTCGATCGAGCACATCGCGCATATCGTTGGTGCCGGCAATCCCTTTCAAACCGCTGGACCGGTTCAACCACTCAAAGACTTCTTCCAGTGGAACACCCAGTTGTTCACACCAGAAAAAAATGATCCCGGGATCCAGATCGCCGCAGCGTGTGCCCATCATCAGGCCCGCCATTGGGGTCATTCCCATGGAGGTTTCGATGCTTTTTCCTTCTCTGATGGCGCATGCGCTGGCGCCATTTCCCAAGTGCAGAATGATCAGGTTCAGCGTGTCTCCGGAACAACCGAGGTAGCTCGATGCCTTGCGGGTCACATAGGCAAATGAACTGCCGTGGAAGCCATAGCGACGTACACCATGAGTCCGATAGGCGCTGTCCGGTATGGCATAGCGATAAGCCTCTACTGGTAGCGTCTGATGAAATGCAGTATCAAACACCGCAACCTGCGGAATATGCGGCCAGACCTCCTCACAGGCCTCGATCCCCTGCAAATTGGCAGGATTGTGCAACGGCGCAAGGGAAATGGCCGCTTTGATGGCCTCCCTTACGTCGCCGTCAACCACTACCGCTTGACTAAAAAATTCCCCTCCATGCACCACTCGATGGCCTATGCCCATCAATTCACCATCACCCAAGTGACCTTCGGTACCCAGTTGGCTTACAATCATGCCTAGAGCTTGTCGGTGATCCTCAACATATCCATCACTCTCCCCGATCCGTTCGATTACACCCGAGACCAAAGGATGGCATTCCTCCCCGGATCGCCAGCCAAACAAGCGAAACTTGACGGACGAACTGCCGGAATTGAGGACCAGAATTTTACGCTGCATCGCATCAAGCATTGGTCAGATATATCAAGAGGCTACCATCCCAGCCGAGCATCGACCATCTTTATTCGGGAAACCCGCCATTCTTCGTTTGGTACCAAGACAGCTTAGATCAGCGACTCACGGCTTCAATTCGGTCTCCAAGCCTCTCACCGGTCCATCGATTCACAGCCGAAATGATCTGACGATAGCGCGGAAAAGACCGAAGAGGGAACCCATCCTTCACAAGACCCGCATGGAGAGTTTCGGAAGGCAGCGAGTCCGCAAGGGGGACCTAGTTCAACAACCAACGCAGGAAATCCATATGGCGCCCAGGCACGCTCACAACCGTCTGGCAAAATGGTCAACCAAAGCTAAGCGCTAAGCCGTAGCTGGATCGTAACCTGGCAGAGCTTGTTTTCCCTAAGGGTTGCCGTGGCGACTTTACCGCGTCGGTTCAAACACTCAATACTCACCATTACTCACACAACTCAACGCATCATCGTAATTCATGGACATTTTCTTGCTTTTCAAGGCCCTGACATTAGGTCTCGTCGAGGGCATCACGGAATTTCTCCCTATTTCCAGCACCGGACATCTCATCCTGGCAGGGGATCTGATGAACTTTAACAATGACCGCGGCAAGCTCTTCGAGATCGTGATCCAATCAGGGGCCATTCTGGCCGTTTGCTGGGAATACCGAAAAAAGCTCATTCAGGTCATCATGGGTTTGCCGACACAAACTGAGGCGAGGCGGTTCGTCATGAACATTGGAGTCGCCTTTCTACCGCTTGCAATACTCGGACTCGCGTTTGGCAAAGCCATCAAATCCCATCTCTTTCAGCCTTTACCGGTGGCTATGGCCTTTATCATAGGAGGGTTGGTGATCCTGTGGGCAGAAAAGAGGACCCATGAAGTCCGGGTCCACTCGCTCGATCAGTTGAGTCTGATGGATGCTTTAAAGCTTGGTCTGGCTCAGGCCTGCGCCCTGATCCCGGGGACTTCACGTTCCGGGGCCACGATCATAGGCGGCTTGCTGTTTGGATTATCGCGTAAGGCGGCAACGGAATTTTCCTTTTTTCTGGCGATACCGACTCTCATCATAGCGACGCTGTATCAACTTTACAAGGAAAGGGCGCTGCTTTCCATGGAGGATCTGGACATGTGGATAGTCGGCTTCATTTCCGCCTTCATTTCCGCCTTTCTGTGCGTACGATGGTTGCTCCGTTACATATCCCGGCACGATTTCACTTTTTTTGCCGTCTATCGCGTACTTTTTGGGATGATGGTTATCGCCACATGGAAATTGGGCTGGGTTGATTGGAGTCAGCCTTAACATGAAGCCATCAACTTTCAGTGAGCCCTTTATCGACGATCCCCGAGAGGTTGATGCTTGATGCGGATGGCATCACCCCATCAACTATGGCTTGATCATGACCGCATGACGACTCCCAATGGAAATCAGAGCGCCTTCAGGATATCCGCCTGATGATGAGCGGCGGGAAAGAGCTTGAAATAATTGCGGGTGGTCGTCTCGGCAATCTCGTCAAGGTCAGCCCCACGTAGTTCAGCCAGGAACCTGGCAACATGACGAACATATACCGGATAGTTAGGTTTGCCACGTTTCGGCACGGGCGCGAGATAGGGTGAATCGGTTTCCACCAGCAATCTTTCCTGGGGCATTTTTCGTGCGACCGCCTGTATTTGTTCAGCGTTTTTGAAGGTCAGGATGCCCGAAAAGGAAACATAAAAATCCAAATCCATGGCCTGTTTTGCCGTGTCCCAGTCCTCCGTGAAGCAGTGCAAGACTCCGCCGACCCTTTCCGCACCTTCTTCTTTCAGGATTTTGAGAGTATCCCCGCGCGCCTCCCGCGTATGAATGATCAGCGGTTTTCCGGTCTGAATAGCGGCGCGGATATGTATTCGAAAGCGGTCCTGCTGTCCGCGTAATTCTCCCTCTGTTCTAAAGTAGTCCAGCCCTGTTTCACCAATCGCTACCACACGCGGATCCTGGGCCAAGGCGACCAGGGAATCGAAACTGGCTTCCGTAACCGCCTTTTCATTGGGATGCACACCCACCGATACCGATATTTCGGGAAAGGGATCAACCAGGTCCCGCATAGCCGGATACTTTTCAAGGCTGATTGAGACGCATAACAAATGCTGAATTCCGCTCGACAACGTCTCATGAATGCAGCGGGAAAACTCATTCCCGTAAGGAGTGAGATCCAATCGATCAAGGTGACAATGTGAATCGACAAGCATGACAAATATCGAAGTTAAGGCTGGCAAAAAACGGATGAACCGAGTATTGGCGACAAACCTGTTTCAACCAGACCACGCCAAAACACGCACTGAGTAGCCATCAGGCGAGAACGTGAATACCCTGAATAGCACGGTATGATGAGGCATCACAAAACCTGGAAAAAGCGGTAATGGCACAGCATCAGCTTGACCCTGAACGTTCAAAGCCACGATTGGCAATTCAGGCATCGGCTGGTTTAGCCAATTCAGGAAACAACACGTCGGTAAAGCCAAATCGCGTGAAATCACGCACCCGCATGGGGAATAATGTCCCCCACAAGTGATCGCATTCATGCTGCAGCACCCGAGCATGGAACCCTTCAACCGTGCGGTCTATCGACCCGCCGTTTTCATCCAGTCCCTGATAGCGAACGGCTTTCCAGCGTGGCACCTCGCCGCGCAGTCCCGGCACTGACAGGCATCCCTCCCAAGCGAGTTCCTCCTCATCCGTCAGCGGCGTGATGACCGGGTTGATCAGGACGGTCTCCGGTACCGGTTCTGCATTCGGGTATCGCTGACTATGCTGGAAGCCGAAGATGACCACTTGCCAGCCAACACCTATCTGGGGCGCCGCGAGCCCTACCCCGCCGGCCGCGCGCATCGTGTCGAACAGATCCTGAATGAGCGCCTGAATCGCTGGATCCGATACCGTCCCGACCGGCAATGCCGGTTCCAAGAGTCGAGGATCCCCCATCCGCAAAATCGATCTGACGGCCATATCAACTCCCTGTGTTCAAAATGGTCCAGAGTCTGACTTCGTGATCCTGACTGCCTACGAAAATCCTCCTGACGACGGCGGCGGTTTCAACGAAGATAAACCCCATCCTCGCCGATTTTTCCGACCCCATCGAGAACATAAATACCCGCCGAATTGGCGGCAACCTGAAAACTCAACACGCCATCGCCCACCGCCCTTTGCCGCCCTGTCACGGCATCATGATAGGTACCGTTGGGCACCCCCTGGACGGAGATGGCTTGATCACTGCCAATCGTAAGACCGACCACGACATAACTATTGGCTTCGGGGTAGTTCCGGACAAAGCTCATGCCGCCGCCCCACTCATTCACCTGCTGCATGGGCGCTTTTTGCAGTGCGGGAATGGCGCGCCGAATCTGGTTAAGCCGCTGTACATGCCGATACAGCGTATGCCGCTGCGTCTCCCGAATGCGGTCGTCCTCGAGGTAATGGCCAAAATACGCCCTGCCGGTCTGGCTCAGCGTATCCCTTTCACCTTCCACATCCTGTGGCGCGCCCTTCATGAATTCGATCTCTTCTCCATAATACAGACAGGGAATGCCCCGCGCGGTCCAGAGCAGATTGTAAGCCGCCGCCGCCATCCATTGCTCGCCCTTGAAGCGGTATTTAAAGTCGTTATCGGGTCCGACGTCATGGTTCTGCAGAAAGGTCACCATCTGGGTGACATCACCATAAATCCAGTCCATCGCGAGGATGTTTT
>Ga0194127_10002373_pt1 | contig 25792 bp, 26 predicted proteins | sample TA2KigC100mmetaG_FD_148624 | JGI IMG/M metagenome (GOLD analysis project Ga0194127, IMG submission 148624) | Freshwater microbial communities from Lake Tanganyika, Tanzania - TA2015036 Kigoma Deep Cast 100m | ecosystem: Environmental > Aquatic > Freshwater > Lake | place: Tanzania: Lake...
GATGAAACAGGTCAATCGTACCTCGAATTGGGAACAATGGATAATTCGGATGAACCTATCTTATTCTCCCAATCCGGTAATGAAAGAATGCGGATTCATACAAATGGATACGTCGGCATTGGAACAACCACTCCCCAGGCTCAATTACATACAACTGGTACAGTAAAGTTTACTGGTCTGACCGCCAATACGACTGATGATTATGTACTGGTAACCACCTCATCGGGAGATATTCAAAAACGTCAGTTTCAGAGTATAGTGCAGCCAAATGCATGGAGCCTGACAGGGAATTCCGGAACAAATCCGGCAAACAATTTTATTGGAACGACTGATAATCAGCCGATCAAGTTTAAAATAAACAATATTTCCAGTGGGTACATCAGTGCATATGACGCTTTACCTGAAAACTATCCGGGTTATGGAAATTCGTACTTCGGTAAGTACTCAGGTATGCAGAATGCGGGTGAAAATGGATTGTATTGTTCCGGATTTGGGTATGGATCATTACAAAATATTACAATAGGATGCTTTTCGAACTCTGCATTTGGATATAAAGCTCTACAGTCCGTATCAACAGGAAGTTACAATACTGCTGTTGGAGCAGTAGCTCTGTGGAATGCAACCGGAAGTTACAACACTGCTGTTGGATATTCAACGCTATCATCACAAACTTCAGGACTAAGAAACTCTGCATTTGGAGCTGGAGCCGGAGGAGGATATACCTCAGGTAATGATAACACAGCAATTGGTTATAATTCTCTTTATTTAACTAATGGAAGTAACAACGTTGCTGTTGGAAAAAATGCTGGCTATGGCGATGGTACTTCTGATTTTTCAAGCTGTACCTTCGTCGGAGCTGAGTCTTATCCAATCGTAAACAGAAGCAATGTCACTATGCTCGGATATGGAATTGCCAGTGCACAATGCACAAATAATGACCAGATATGTTTAGGGAATACTTCTATTTATCAAATACGTGCCCAGGTAGGAAGTATCACTACTTATTCCGATAAGCGTTTCAAGTCCAATATTCAGGAAGATGTTAAAGGTCTGGATTTTATTATGAAACTTAAGCCGGTGACCTATAATGAAGACCCTGAGATACTGCACCGGATTTGGGGAACCCCAGATAGTGTGTTGAACAGGCTTGATCATTCGGAAATAGAAAAGACTCGTTTCATAGGTTTCCTTGCACAGGATGTTGAGGAAGCTGCCAAAGCATGCAGCTGGACCTTCCCGGGAATAGATGTTCCCAGAGATGACAGGGAAGTGTATTCCATGCGTTACGGCGATTTCATCATGCCCATGATTAAAGCCATTCAGGAACAACAAACCATCATCCAAAACCAGCAGGCCACTATCAACGAACTTATCCACCGCCTGGAAAAACTTGAACAACAAATCAAATAAATTCATATTTTGTGCTAATATCCTGAAAATCACACAGCTATGTACAAGTCCATTCATATCGGTAATTTGATTTCGGATCGATTGGAAGAAATCGGGATGACCCCTGAAATGTTTGCTCCAAAGATCAACCTGGATATGGATACCTTTGAAAAACTATTGTCTTCCCCTTCCATCGACGCCAGCCTCCTTCTGATTCTCTCCAAACGGCTCCGTTATGATTTTTTCAGGATCTATTCGAACCACCTTCTCCTCTTTTCCCCGCCAGATAACAGGTTCATGAACATCCAGGAAAAGGGGTCTTTGCAAAAAAACAACAACAAACTTCCTGAATTTCGGAAAAACACCTACACACCGGAAATCATCATGCACCTCCTGCAGAAGGTCAAAAACGGAGAGATGCTACCTGCAGAAATCATCCATCGATATCATATCCCGAAAACCACCCTCTACAGATGGATCAGAAAATACCTTTAGACCTATGGAATATAAGATTAATCTGATACTCAATGAAATGCTCAACGGAAGCAACCATCATGATCCGGAGACGCTAAAAATGCTGCCTGATATGAAAAGCGGGGGCAATGAAAATGTGCATTTGAAAATTATCTCTCTTGATCTTATCAACCTGTTGAAAGCATATGATCCTGTTTTCAAAAGAAAGAAGAGAGCGTATCCTCGCTCATTACAGGAACAGATTTCACATTACAAACATAAAAACTATGATCGTACCTCGATCATAAGAATACTCGAGGAGAAAGAAAAACACCATTTGACACTAAAAGAAGTCACTGAATTGTACGGCTGCTCAAGAAATACAGTGAGCAAATGGATAAAACTTTTCAAGGAGAAGCCATCCCAAGTATCTAACAGTGTCAGAACAGGATAAAAAAATATATAAGACCATTCTGGTGGAAGCCATCTTTGCGACAGATTCCGGTTTTCGGTTTGCCGTTATGCAAAAAGCTTATCAATTGGAAATCTGTGGATGTGTTTCCAGGAAGGGATCCTTAGGTAAGATTGAAGCTGAAGGAAACCTTGAGAACATGGAGATCTTTGAGAAATGGTGTAAAAATGGACCTGTAGGCTGCAAAATCCTGACCTATTCATCAGAGGAAGGAGATATAAAGAACTTCACCACTTTTGATATGAAATAACCGGAGAAAGATATTCATATATCTCTTTACTTTCCCTCCTCGCTCAGCCCTTTCATCATCAGCTCCTGCAGCCCTTCACCGGGCATCGGGGCCGGGTAGGAGACGATATTTCCATCGGGATCGATCAATACAAAAACCGGGTACGATTTCACATTATAGTCCTCCAGGATTTCGAAGTGATTGCCCATGTGGATGAATGTCCAGGGGAATTCCTTTGATTTCAGAAAGTATTCCATGGTCATCGCTTCCTTGTCTGCCGAGATACTGATCATTACTATTTTGTTCCTGAGTTCCGGAGAAAACATTTTCATGAATTCCAGCTCCGTAAGACAGGGCATACAATAGGTTGTCCAGAAATTCAGCAACACCCACTTTCCTTTCAATGATGAAAGAGAAAAAGGTTTTCCATCTTTTTCGAGTGAAAAGGTAGGCGCTTCGGAGCCGGGAGCAAGGTGTGTCAGCATAAAATGGACGTTTCCTGCAATGTGCCTGATTTCCTGGAAGGACGATTTCTTGCTGATCTCTGCTACAACCCTGACAAGGTCTTTTTTCTTGTAGGCCGGTTCCTCTTTGAACTCATATAATCCTTTGAGCAATACCAGTTCGCGGAGTTGCATGTCTTTCAGCAGGGTATCTCTTGCCATCAGGGTGATGAGTTCCTTGTATGCTTCAGGTTCGGCGATGATTTCCCGGTACAGGAGGTGACGCAGTAGCAGGGAAGTGGCTGTGAGGTATTTATCGAAAAACTGATTGAAGAAATCCATGTACTCCACATGGTTGAAAAGGATTGGTTGCTGCAGGATATATTTCTTCATCATGGAAGGGATGCCTGCCGATTTTGCCAGGAGTTCTACGGATGCACCACGGTACCGGATGTAATCTCTTACGTAGGGCAATGCCGACTGGGCAGCCATCACCCGGCTCACCGTCATGAAAGAGTCCAGCTGCTTTCTGTTTCTGTCTTTATATAACAGGTTGAAATTCCGAAGAATAAACCCATGGTAGAAATCGTTAAAGTCACCAATCTCCCTATTCAAGCCCGAATCGTCGCCACTGATGATCAACAGGGAGAGGTTCTTGGCTTTGGCGAAAGGGTTCACCTGGCTGAAGTCATCATAGATGTGGGGAGCTATTGCAACCTGATACTTGTTTCCCGGTTCGATAAACCATTCTGCCCGGTTCAGGTCGATGGCCAGGTAGGCAAAGGCGATCTCCTTGAGGTCAAAGATCAGGACGAACCGGCTGTTCAGGTCGATCCGGGCCGATGCCAGGGTTTTTTCGCGGAAGGTGATCTGGTCATCATGGACGATCAGCCGGATGATCCTGCCTTCAGCGCCCGGGGCTTTTCCCGAAACAATGACCTCCTCTGCCCGGATCAAACCGGATATCAGAAAGGATAAAATAAGGAGACATAAAACAGGTGCTTTCATTAACTACAGGGTCATGGAGTCAGGAATAAACGGCCGGATGTCGCCACCATTTTTATAGATTTCCCGAACGATGGATGAATTGATTGCACTGAAGGCCGGTTCAGCAAGGAGAAAAACCGTTTCAATCTCCGGGTGCATCTCCCGGTTCATCAAAGCAATTGTCCGCTCAAAGTCAAAATCGGCTTGCGACCGGAGACCGCGAATCAGGTACCGGGCTTTCTGCTGCGTACAAAAGTCAACGGTTAGTCCGCTATAATGGGAAACTTCAACCCCGGGATGGTTTTGAAACACTTCTTTGATCCAGGTCATCCTTTGTGTGAGGGAAAAAAGGCTTGACTTGCCGGAGTTTTCTCCAATGGCGATGATGATCTTCTCGAACAGGGGCAAGGCACGAAGGACGACCGACTCGTGGCCTTTGTTCACCGGGTCAAAAGATCCGGGGAAAACAGCGATCCGTTCCATAAATGTGAAATTCTACTCAAAGGTAAAAGAAAGCTGGAAAACTTTCGATCGGAGGTAATCAATTCCATCGGTGTAGATGTTCTTTTCACGCTTCAGGATATCCGAAAGGCAGTAGCTCATGGTGATTTCCACTCCCAGTTTGAACCATTCGTTGTAGAAGTCAAAGCCCACGCCGGCTACCAGGTAAAGGTCATTTGCCTTGATCTTCACGATCTTCTGGTTGAGGTTTTTTTGTTCTCTCTTTTTGGCCTGGGAGGCGAGATCGAGAGAGTATTTGGCGCCGCCAAGCAGGTATGCACGCAGGTTGTTGAGGCGGGCAGACTTGTATTTGATCAGCAATGGAAAGTCGATAAAGGTGGAAGGCACCCGCTTTGAAACGGGAATAAATGCAGTATCTCCATTCGTAAATGTCATCAGGGAATAATGCAGTTCCCTTTCCCCAAAAGAGAGGGAGGGAATGAACCGGAGATCGAAATATTTTCCCATCCGCAGGTTTCCGATGATGCCGACAGTAAAGCCGAGGTACGGGGAAGATTCGACCGAATAAAGCAGTGCAGAATCGGGTGTCGGGAGGATATCGGGCAAGTAAGTACTGTCGAACATCCGCACATGAAGGTCTGTTGCAGGCCTAATGGTAAAATGCATCTGGTTGACTCCGAGGAGAAAGCCGAAGTGGTATGGCGAGTTATCGTACCGGGGCAGGTTCAACACCCGGTCTTTCTGTGAAAAGGCGGGGGCCAGGCAAAAAAGGGTAACGGGAAACAGCAGCAGGTATTTGATCAGGTTTGCCGGCAAGATGGTTGATTTACGCTTCATAAACGACAACCGGTCTTCTTTAGTATGGAGCTGGATCATGGATACGAAGGTATCACTTTTTCTGTCCGGAATAGATGGTGACCATACCGCCTGACAGTCTGAGAGAAGAAAGATCTGTATAGCCAACTTTTTCAAGAAGCGCCAGCATGGCGGCGCCTTCGGGAAAGATGTCCACTGATTCGGGGAGGTACCGGTAGGCCTTGTTTTCGCCTGAGATCCATCCGCCCAGCCACGGTAAAACGTGTTTAAAGTAGAACCGGTAAATCCGGCTGAATATTCCTTTTGAAGGCTTTGAAAATTCCAGGATCCACGCACCGCCCCCGGGTTTCAAAACCCGAAGCATCTCGGAAAGTCCTTTTTCAATATCCCCGAAGTTCCTGGCCCCGAAAGCCACTGTAGTAGCGTCAAAAGCCGCATCCGGAAATGGCAAGGCTTCTGCATGGCAATATTTCAGTTCGATGATATGCTGAAGTTTTTTCCGGTAAATTTTAATATGTGCCAGGGAGAGCATGTTCTCGGCAATGTCTGTCCCAATAATTTTCTGCGGTTTGATCCGGGTCAGTGCAATGGCCAGGTCACCGGTACCTGTTGCAACATCCAGGATGGCGTTCGGATGAAAAGGTTTCACCAGAGACACGAGTCTCTTTCTCCAGAAAAAGTCCATTCCACCGGATAGCAGATGATTCAGCAGATCATACCGGTGGGAGATCCGGTTGAACATTCGGCGGATATCTTCAGGCTTTTTTCCCGGCAGGGTGTTTTCCATATCGAACCGGCGTCTTAATTTATCAATAAAAAAAAGAGCGTTTCCGCTCTTTTTCTGTATTATGCGCCGAGCATGAACCGCTGGAAGGAAGTAACCTTCAGTTCTTTGTCCTCTGCGATTCGAGGAGTTGCCTCACGGTGATCTTGTTATCCTTGACGAATTCCTGGTTCAGCAGGGTGCTCTCTTTGTAGAACTTATTCAGTTTACCAAGGGCAATTTTTTCAAACATCTCTTCAGCTTTGCCTTCCTTTTGGGCTTGTTCCTTGCCGATCTCAATTTCCCTGGCAATAACTCCGGGATCCACATCATCCTTGTCGATGGAAACCGGCGCCATGGCAGCTATCTGCATGGCAATCTCGTGTCCGGTTTCATGGATTTTTTCGGTACCTGTTTTATTCAGCCCCACGATCGTGCCAAGGCGGTTACCCTGGTGGTTATAGACGAAAACGGCTGGTGCTTCAATGCAGGCGTACTGGGATAATTCCAGTTTTTCACCGATCTTGCCGATGAGGTCGGAAACGGTATCGCCGACGGTGCGGCCATTCAGGCTGAGTGATTTTAATTCATCAAGTGTTTTGGGTTTATGTGCAATAGCCAGGTCAACCAGATCATGGGCGAATTTCTTGAAATCTTCATTCTTTGCCACAAAGTCGGTCTCACAATTGAGCATCAGAATAGCTGCGAAAGTACCTTCCTTGTTTATCTTTCCGATAACGATTCCTTCGTTGGCGGACCGGTCGGCCCTTTTATTGGCAACTTTCTGGCCTTTTTTCCGGAGAATATCGATGGCCGTATCGAAGTTGCCTTCTGCTTCTGTGAGCGCCTGTTTGCAATCCATCATCCCGGCGCCGGTGATTTGTCTGAGTTTATTGACGTCTGCTGCGGTTATGGTAGCCATGTATGAACTGTTTGAGTGTTATTTTTTTCCTTCCGGGCGAGCGGGTTTGCTGATCCGTCTGCGTGGTCCGCGTTGGGATTCAGCAGCTCCGTCTTCCTTTTTATTCCGGTCAGATTTTTGACCTTGGAGATGCTTCGGGTGGTCCTGTCGATCGGCGTGTGATTCACCGTCGAGGTCATCATCCATGTGATCATCTTCATTGTGACCATCGAGCATATCATCATCCATCTTTTTGTCACGGTCAAGTTTTCTTTCCACAAGGCCCTCTTCAATGGCATCGGTAAGGACATCCAGCAGGAGAGCGATGGATTTGGAAGCATCATCATTTCCTGGTATCGGGAAGTCCACGATCTTGGGGTTGGCATTGGTGTCGACAACGGCAAAGGTGGGGATGTTGAGTTTGCGGGCTTCAGCGATGGCGATATGTTCTTTCAGGATATCAACCACAAAGATGGCAGACGGGAGCCTGTTGAGGTCGGCAATGCTGCCCAGGTTTTTTTCCAGTTTGGCTCTCTCGCGGCGCATGAACAGGCGTTCCTTTTTTGACATATTCTCGAAAGAACTGGATGCCATCAGTTTATCGATGCTGGCCATTTTCCTTACGGCTTTGCGGATGGTGGCGAAGTTGGTGAGCATGCCGCCAGGCCATCTTTCGGTAACATAAGGCATGTTGACCCGTTTTACCTTTTCGGCAACAATCTCTTTGGCTTGTTTCTTCGTTGCAACAAACAGGATTTTCCTGCCCGATTTTGCGATCTGTTTCATGGCGGCAGCGGCTTCGTCAAGCTTGGCCATGGTTTTGTAAAGGTCAATGATATGGATGCCATTGCGCTCCATGAAGATATAGGGCCCCATGTTGGGGTTCCACTTTCTTCTCAGGTGACCAAAGTGGACGCCTGCATCGAGTAATTCCTCAAAAGTAGGTTTTAACATAAATATATGGTAAATACTAGTTTAACGTTTGCTGAACTGGAACCTTTTCCGGGCTTTTTTCTGGCCGTATTTTTTTCTTTCCACCATGCGGGGGTCACGGCGCAGAAGGCCAATGACTTTCAGTGCGGGGCGGTAGGAAGGATCTTTTTCGATGAGGGCACGGGCCATGGCGAGGCGCAAGGCTTCTGCCTGTCCGGTGATGCCGCCGCCATCAATGAGTGCAGTGATGGAATACTTTCCCACGTTGTTGGTCACATTCAAGGGCTGCATGATGTTGTACTGAAGCAGCGGGGTGGGGAAATAGTCCTTATAGTCGCGTTTGTTGACGGTGATCTTGCTTTCTCCTTCCGCTTCGATCAGGTACACCCGGGCGATGGCTGTCTTTCTTCTTCCTTTGGTGTTGGTAACTTCCATGTTATTTTATATCCTTTAAGTTGATCTCTTTGGGTTGTTGTGCCTGGTGTGGGTGATCCGGGCCGGCGTACACATGCAGGTTGCGAAAGAGTTCGGCACCCAGCCGGTTTTTCGGAAGCATGCCTTTCACGGCGATCTCCACCAGGGCGGTAGGCTTCTTGACCAGGTATTCCTGGGGATTCCTGAACCGCTGCCCACCGGGGTAACCGCTGTACCTCACGTAGTTCTTGTCGGTCATCTTGGCTCCGGTGAGTTTCACCTTTTCCGCATTGATGATCACCACATTGTCTCCACAATCGACATGGGGTGTAAAGTTTGTCTTCATTTTTCCGCGAAGCAGGCGGGCAACTTTCGTCGCTAAGCGGCCAAGGACCTCTCCCTCAGCGTTTACAAGCACCCACTCCTTGTTCACAGTCTCTTTGTTGGCGCTCTCTGTCCGGTAACTTAATGTATTCATCAGAATCTCTTATCTGTTGCTTAAAACAATTATTCCCATTAAAAAGGGGTGCAAAGTTATGACTAATTTTTGGATTACCAAAGAATTCCAAAAAGAACTTTTAATAAACTTGTACTTTTGCACCAAACAACCGGTCATGTCCCTTTCTACACAGCTACTCACAAAAGTCTATGGAACGCAGAAAGCCCTGGATGAGGTTACCCTTACCATCGAACCTGGCGAGATCGTCGGATTACTAGGCCCCAATGGGGCGGGAAAATCAACGATGATGAAAATCCTCACCTGCTTCATCCGCCCTTCTTCCGGCACAGCCTCTGTCTGTGGATATGACGTGATGACTGACGCCGACGCCATCCGGAGTCGGATCGGGTATTTACCCGAGAATAATCCGCTTTATACTGAACTCTATGTCAGGGAGTTCCTGGAATATATCGCCGGGATCTACCGGCTCGGAAAGACCTCCGGGAAAAAGGTAAAGGAGATGATCGACCTCACCGGACTGGGTCCTGAAAAGCATAAGAAGATCGGCGCCCTCTCGAAAGGCTATCGCCAGCGTGTAGGACTGGCCCAGGCGCTCATCCACGACCCGGATGTCCTCATCATGGATGAGCCCACCTCCGGCCTCGACCCCAACCAGATCATCGAAATCCGGAACCTGATCAAAGAAACCGGGAAAAAGAAAACGGTCCTGTTATCCACACACATCATGCAGGAGGTGGAAGCCGTCTGTCACCGGGTCATCATCATCCACAAAGGAAAAGTGGTGGCTGACGAAAAAACTACCGACCTGCCCAATCTGCTTACAGGCAAAGAGATCATCCGCGTAGAGTTCAACCAGTCCGTTAAAGTCAACCTCCTTGCCGGCATTCCAGGTGTAATGGAGATCAGCCATCTCACCGGACACACTTATCACATCACCGCCACCGGGAAGAAAGATATCCGGGAGGACATTTTCCGCTTCGCCGTCCAGCACAACCTCGCAGTTATCTCGATGAACCGCGAAACCCAGCGGATGGAAGAGGTGTTTCAGGAGCTGACACGGGAGTAACTGGCGAGGCAATGGTGAGCTGGTGAGTTGGCGAGTAGGTTGCTTCGCTTCGCTTTACACGATGATGTTGTATAAAGGTTGCTTCGCTTTACACAATGATGGTACATACGGGTTGCTTCGTCGCTTTGCTCCTCGCAATGACGGCGCCGCAGGAGTATAAAAAAGGGCGTTGAGCGGCGGGCTTTGCCCGCCGCTCAACGCCCTCTAATTGTTAGCTGTCGCGCCGTCATTGCGAGTCCCGCTAAAGCGGGACGAAGCAACCTCCATCTTTTTACGACCGCGCCGTCATTGCTGGCAGAGCTTTTAGAACCACGGCTCAGACAACTAAACAAACTATTATACATCTGCCATTATGAGAAATTAGGAAATCGGGGCTTCTGTAACCGGTCTTCATAAATTTTCATATTTTTGCATGAAATCAGCTCCTCTTGGACAAAGAAAAAGTAAAACTGTTCCTGCTCGAATCCTCCGACAAGGATTATCAAACTATGCTACATCTGTATGAAGCAGGAGATTACATGTGGTCTTTGTTTATGGGTCATCTGGTTATTGAAAAACTGCTGAAAGCTTACTATGTCAGCGTTAAAGATGAAAACTATCCATTGATCCATAATCTTTTAAGAATTTCAGAAAAATCAGGATTATCACTCAATGAAGAACAGCAGGATTTTTTTTCTACGGTAACGGGTTTCAACATCAGCGCCCGTTATGATGATTTCAAGCAATCTTTTTATCGTAAATGCACAAAGGAGTATACTTCCATTTGGATCGAAAAGATAACGAACAAACGAATATGGATCAGGAGTCAGCTATTGAAATAGGACGAAAGTTTTTCCTGTTGCTACAACAAAAGAAGTATCCAGTAAAAAGAATGTATTTGTATGGTTCGTATGCAAAAGGGAACCCGCATACCCATAGTGATATTGATCTCGCCATCGTTTTAACTGACATAACTGATTACTTTGAAACACAGGTTAATCTATTAAAGCTAACCTGGAACTTCGACACCCGTGTTGAACCCCATCCGTTTGATGAACAAGACTGGATTTCAACAAATCCTGTGATCCGGGAGATACTTCGCGACGGAATTGAAATAGTACTTTGAAATTCTAATTACTTATTAGAATCGACTATTTAACAGACACCATCCTCCCGTTTTCATTGCTTGCACCCGCGCCGTCATTGCGAGTCCCAAGTACTCGACACGAAGCAACTTCATTGCGAGTCCCAAGTACTCGACACGAAGCAACCTTCCATGCATACTATTCACTACGTAGTTAATATCAGCTTCTAACTTCTGGCTTCTGGCTTCTAACTTTTCTTTCTATCTTTGCCGCCGGAAGGTGGAGTGATTTGACTGATTGCAACCACGGAAAAAAGTGCTAAAACAGTTGTATCCTTCCGGTTTCTTCCAACAATAAATCTATATTATTAAGCCTACTCCGATAATGCTATCATTCATTTTCGCCACTAAACCACAAAAACTCAAAGAAACACAAAATGCTGTTAATCAAACAAATAAAATTTGTGCAATTTTGTGATTTAGTGCCTTAGTGGCATAAAAAAGACTTTTCAGAGTGGACTCATTATTAATCATTAAATAAAAGTAACATTATGGGTTATTTATTTACTTCGGAATCGGTTTCCGAAGGTCATCCGGATAAAGTGGCCGATCAGATCTCTGATGCGCTGCTTGATGAATTCCTCCGCCACGATCCCGAATCCAAAGTCGCCTGTGAGACCCTGGTTACGACCGGGCTGGTGGTTTGCTCCGGGGAGGTGAAGACCGACTCTTACATCGACCTGCAATCGGTTGTCAGGTCTATCCTTCGTGACATCGGCTATACCAAGGCTGAATATCGTTTCGATGCCGATTCATGCGGGGTAATCTCTACCATCCATGAACAATCGGCCGATATCAACCAGGGTGTCGTCAGGGAGAAAAAGGAAGACCAGGGCGCCGGCGACCAGGGGATGATGTTCGGTTATGCCAACCGCGAAATGCACAACCTGGCCCCCCTGGCCATTGAGATCGCCCACCGGTTGCTGCAGGATCTGGCCAAAATCCGTAAGGAAGGAAAAAAGATGAAATACCTCAGGCCGGATTCCAAGTCGCAGGTAACCGTTGAGTATGATGAGCAGTTCCATCCGCTAAGGGTTGACACGCTGGTTGTTTCCACCCAGCATGATGAGTTCATCCTGCCGAAGAATGCTTCTACCGCCGCCATCAAGGTGGCCGAGAAAGCCATGCAGGAACCCATCCGCCAGGATGTGCTGAATATCCTGCTTCCGATGGTTAAAAAAGACCTTCCGGAGAATGTGAAGGCGCTTTTCAAAGACAACCATTTCCGGCTGTTCATCAATCCTACCGGCAAGTTCGTGATCGGAGGTCCACACGGAGATACAGGGCTCACCGGCCGCAAGATCATCGTGGACACTTATGGCGGTCGTGCCCCGCATGGCGGTGGCGCTTTCTCCGGCAAAGATGCCTCGAAGGTGGACCGTTCAGCCGCATATGCCACCCGTCATGTGGCCAAGAACCTGGTGGCGGCCGGTATCGCCGACGAGGTGCTGGTGCAGGTTGCCTATGCCATAGGCGTGGCCGAGCCGGTGGGATTCTTTGTCAATACTTTCGGAACAGGTAAGATGAAAGATAAAAAAGGCCGGAAACTCACCGATGCAGAGATCGCCCTGAAGGTTGGAAAGATCTTTGACCTCCGACCTTATGCCATCATCGAACGCTTTGGCCTGAAAAACCCCATTTTCCTCCCTACGGCAACGTACGGCCACTTTGGAAGGGATCCTTTTACCCAAGAAGTGGAAGTGTTCTATAAAGGAAAAGAGGTGAAGGAAAAGAAGGTCAAAGGGAAAACGATTTTGACAAAAAAAGCCGATTTCTTCGCTTGGGAAAAAACCGACTTTGTGCCCCTCCTGAAGAAAGGATTCGGGCTGTAAAAATCATTATTTGTATTTTCTCCGATAATGCAATCTTCAATTTCTGCCACGGAAACACTAAGTCACAAAGCAACACAAAACGCAGTTAGTCAACCGATAATATCTGTGAAGTTTGGTGATTTAGTGTATTAGTGACAAAAAAGGACTTTTCGGAGAGAACGAATACCCTATCTAACTACAAATCTTTGGGTTTGCAAGCGTTCAGTTCCACTGATCAAAGATGCAAAATAAACTCCCTGGGGAAGTTTAGCCACCGGCAGTGTGATTTTTCCCTCTTTTACCGTGAACATCAGGTCGGCCACCTTTGTTCCGAGCATATTCACAACGACGAGCCTGGCATCTGCCATTTCTGACTGATAATTGAAATGTACAACTTCTGAAGAAGGATTAGGATAAGGAGCGGAGAGTTGCGCCCTTCCGGCCGTTTCACCGCCGATACCCATTGGGAATGTGCTATACAGGACTTTGAAGCAAACCGTATCCGTCGGGTTGTTGACATCAAAGAATACGTAACGGATTAATGACTGTCCGACCGTTGCGTTAGGGTAGTACTCGGTAAGGAAATCAAAATAATTGGTGCCTCCGGCAGGAATATCAATGCTGATGGGAGATACATACACATCAGGCGGGAAGCAGGCGCCCCAGCAAAAAGTGTTTGTCGAACCGTTGGCAAGGGAAAGTTCCACTTTTTTTACTTTCACAGTCATAGTCGTTGCCCCGTTGTTGGTTATGAAGGCATAAGCATAGATGGTTTCGGTGCTGGCGGGTAACTGGTAGGTACGGGTGTCGTCATTGGCCATTGAACCTGAACTGTCGGATAGGCTTAAGGTCATCTGGGAAAACACAGTCCCTGCGAATAACATAACTGATAAAAGGAGTAAATTTCTTTTCATTGAATTATCTGTTAATGGGTTAAGATTGTGCAAAATTACAAAAACCATTAACTCATTTATATCCAAAAATGTTTTGTAACTTCGGCCGGCAAAAAAAACAATCATCATCACCCTTAAATTATTGATTATGAGAAACATTTTCCTTTTGTTGGCAGGTGTTCTGGTCAGTGTAATTTCGGGATCGGCCCAAGATCAGCGGCTGGTTTTGCTGGAACATTTCACCCAAGCCTCCTGTGGACCTTGTGCCGGAATAAACCCGACGATCCACAATCTGCTCGTTAATAATCCCACCAAGATCACCTCTGTGTATTATCATACGAGCTGGCCTGGTTATGACCCGATGTACAACCACAATCCCATTGACGTCAATGCGCGGGTGAGTTATTATGGTGTAACCTATGTTCCCTGGTCGGTGCTGGATGGAAACTATTACTCCGGATCAGCATCCGGATGGAACATCAATACCGTGAATGCCCGATATGCCATGCCTTCTCCGCTGGCCATCGACATGCAGCACACCATCTCGGCAGGACAGGATTCAGTTTATCTGACAATGCTCCTAAAACCCTCCCTTCCAATAACGGGTAGCCTGGTGGCTCACAGTGTAGTGATAGAAAAGCATATTCACTACAATACACCCCCCGGATCGAATGGTGAAAAGGACTTCTACAATGTCATGAAGAAAATGCTGCCCGGTAAGAACGGCACTGCCATCCCTGCCGGTTTAGATCTCGGCGATTACATGATCATCGAAACCTCCTGGCCTTTCGCCAATGTCTACACGGTGAGCGAAATCGCCGGTGTTGGATTTGTCCAGAATAATTCCGGCAAGGAGGTGTACCAGTCGACCAACAGCAGCACCAACGCAGTGGTTCCCCTGTATGATAATGACGCTGAAGTGCTGTCTATCAAGGAGGTACCTCTGTCCAACTGCATGGGCAAAGTGATGCCGGTCATCCAGCTTCGTAACAATGGAAATCAACCCCTCACCGAGGCCACCATCAATTACCAGGTCAACGGTGGTGCAGTTCAAACCATGAATTGGATCGGCAATCTGAATCTCTTAAAAAAAACCCTTATCACGCTTCCCGAAATCACCTTTACACCTGAGGCCAATAACGTCCTGAAAGTTTTTTCAACACAACCCAATGGGGTTGCCGATGAATACCCCAAAAACGACACCCTTTTGTTCACTTTTACCGGTGCCAAGATCACCAGCACCAAGGTTATCTTTGCTGTTCGTACTGACCTCAACCCCGGACAGGTAACCTATGAACTCCGGGATTCCACCAATACCGTGATATATTCTGGCGGACCTTATCCAAACGCCAACACCGTTTATAAAGATACTTTTGAATTAAACATTAACCAGTGCTACCATTTTTCCATCTTCGATGCCGGTGGAAATGGCGTTTGCTGCGATCATGGCAATGGCTTCTATTATCTTGCAGATGACAACGGCCAGATGATCTACCAGGGAGGCCAATTTGGCTTTTCGGAACACCATGAATTCTCAACTCTTATTACATCTGTTAATGATCCTGAGATGGTCTCATTCATTCATCTTTATCCCAATCCTGTATCCGGAGAGGCAACAGTTGAACTGGGCTTATCAAAAGGCAACCAGGTTGAATTAACCATCCACGACATGTATGGAAAAGTCGTTGCAAGACCCATGAATACATTCCTGGGAGATGGAATACACACCTTGCCCATCGATGTTACATCACTGAAACCCGGGATTTACCTCATGACCGTGAAAGCAGGAAACACGAAAAAAGTCCTTCGTTTTTCCGTTTTAGAATAAATAGATTCATTTTACATTTTGGAATGGCGCATGAGAACTTCGATTGCGCCATTTCCATATTTCAGCAGGGACGCTTCCTGGTAGTCGAGACCTTCGTAATCACGCAGAACAGCAATGATGGAGGTTTTCAATACCCCTTCACCAATCCCATGGATGAAGGTCACCTTTCTGTATCCTTCCTTTATGGCGCTTTCCAAACAGCGGCTGAATCGGTCTAATTGAATACCCAAATAGGAAGCAGGATCCTGAGAAGAAGGAGCGTCCAGGATCTTTTCGATATGCAGGTCAACCACTGCCACACCCGGGGATGATTTGTATTTTTCGATCAGGGGAGGCTCTTGTTTGAGAATAGCCTTATGGCTTTGGATGGATGGTTCTTCCTCAACCTGGTCTTTCTTTTCCACCTGGCTGATGCCTCCACCCTGGGGTGCTCCAATGAAATAGATAATGGACTTCCCCTCCAGGGCCGGAACATCCACGTAAGCATTCTCCTGGAAAAATTTTGAACCTTTTATATGGAATGAAGCATGAAGCGGCATGACCGGCTGATCAAGCGATTCGGCATGGAACAGCACCTGCAGGTATCCTTTTCCCCACTGCTCGATCTCTTCCCGGTTGATGGTGGTAATCAGAACTTTGGACATCGGAGGTACGGATCCATAATCCTTTCCGGAAAATGCCTTGCTGGTTTTTTCAAGGACAACGCTGAATAAAATGTCATACGACGAATTGTTTACCAGCAGTACATCTACCATCCCGGTGAGCAACCAGCGCTGTTCATGCGGGAGGAAAGCGAGGTAAATACCTGTGTTGAATCCTTGCTTGGTGCCGGCTGTCCGGATAGCGCTTACCCTTTCGTCTTCCTGGTGTTCCTGGATGATGACCACGGGTTGTTGTCTTTGCATGTTGGCCTGTCGATCTTCATCCTGACGCGGGGAACCATAGTCATCCGGGATCAGGTTGCTGACCAGGGTAGGGATTTCGAATCCATCCTCAATGGCCACACGTACCATTTTGCTATTAAGTATTTTAACGATGATTCCTCCGCCATGGGTGTCAAGAAATTTGACACGATCTCCTACATTGAATTTCATGCTTGAATTTTTGTCAAAGATACACCTGATGGGATTATGATTTTTTTGTACTCTTGAAAAATATCTGTAGGTTTGTCCGGAAAATCAATCAGGTTCCTGACCTGTTCGTTCAGCGGCATAATCAAACAAAAACAAAATGGAGAAGCAATTACTACTTGGGGATGAGGCCATTGCGCAGGGGGCGCTCGACGCCGGATTGTCAGGGATATACGCCTATCCCGGCACCCCTTCGACCGAGATCACCGAATATGTGGAACACAGCAGGCAAGCCAGAGAAACCGGGGTAAAATATTCCTGGGCAGCAAACGAAAAGACTGCTATGGAAGGCGCCATCGGGATGAGCTATGCCGGAAAGCGGGCAATGACATGCATGAAACACGTTGGACTCAATGTTGCTGCTGACGCATTTATCAACGCTGCCATCACCGGTGCCAACGGTGCACTGGTCGTAGTTGCTGCTGACGCATTTATCAACGCTGCCATCACCGGTGCCAACGGTGCACTGGTCGTAGTTGCTGCTGATGACCCATCCATGCACTCTTCCCAGAATGAACAGGACTCAAGGTTCTACGGGAAGTTTGCCCTGGTTCCAATCTTCGAACCATCCAATCAGCAGGAAGCCTATGACATGACCTATGATGCCTTTGCTTTCTCTGAAAAATATAAGCTTCCGGTCATGATCCGGATCACAACAAGATTGGCTCACTCTCGCGCAGGTGTTGCACGCCGGCCGGCGCTTCCGCAACGCAAAGGCAACCTGCCTGAAGATATGCGGCAGTTCGTTTTGCTGCCTGCCATTGCCAGAAGACGCTATAAACAACTGCTGAAAACCCACTACGACCTGGTGGCAGAATCTGAAAAGTCGTCCTATAACCTATACTTCGAAGGAAAGGACAAGAGTAAAGGGATCATCGCTTGCGGACTGGCGTACAACTACCTGATGGAAAACCTGGCCGGCAAAGATGTTTCTTATCCGATTTTAAAGATCTCACAATATCCCATTCCCAGGAAGATGATCGAGAAGATCTGCAGTGACTGTAAGGAGATCCTCATTCTGGAAGACGGATATCCCATGATCGAAGAATTGTTGAGGGGTTATCTCAACACCGGGGTCACAATCCATGGCCGCATGGACGGAACCATCCCGCGTGACGGAGAGTTGAATCCGAATATCGTGGCAGTAGGTCTGGGATTTCCCGATACCCGGGGGCCCGAAGTACCCGACTTTATGGTTGGCCGGCCCCCTTCGCTCTGCGCCGGCTGCCCGCATATTGATACTTACGTGGCATTGCTGGAAACGCTCGAACAATATAGCAAAGGCAGGGTATTCTCTGATATCGGCTGTTACACACTCGGCGCACTTGCTCCATTTGAAGCCATCAACTCGTGTGTCGACATGGGCGCTTCGATCACCATGGCCAAAGGGGCTGCAGATGCAGGCCTGACCCCGGCCATTGCCGTGATTGGCGACTCTACCTTCACCCATTCGGGTATCACCGGGTTGCTCGATGCCGTTAATGACAAGGCCAATGTGAAAGTCTTCATCCTTGATAACGGGACCACCGCCATGACCGGTGGCCAGAAATCCGCTGCAACCGGCAGGATTGAATCCATTTGCGCCGGTGTCGGGGTTGATCCGGCGCACATCCGGGTCATCAAACCCTTGCGGAAAAACCGGGAGGAAAACGTCCGCATCATCAACGAAGAACTTGCCTATGATGGGGTTTCTGTGATCATCCCCCGCCGGGAATGTGTCGTCGAACTGAATAAAAAGATGCGGGCCAAATTTGCCGGAAAGTCTAACGAATAAAACATCCATCCATGAAAAAAGATATCATTCTTGCAGGAGTTGGCGGACAAGGGATCATTTCCATCGCGACGGTCATCGGATACGCAGCCATTGACATGGGGCTTCACCTGAAGCAATCAGAAGTACATGGCATGAGCCAGCGGGGTGGCGACGTCCAATCGAACCTCCGGCTTTCCGATAAGGTCATCCATTCCGACCTGATCCCGTTTGGCCAGGCCGACATCATCATCTCAGTGGAACCTCTTGAGTCATTGCGTTATTTGCCGATGCTTGGTCCCAACGCCTGGCTCATTACCAGCATCACACCTTTCAAAAATATTCCGAATTATCCTCCCATTGAGACCATTCTGGATAAGATCCGGTCTTTACCAAACCATGTTGCCCTGGATGCCGAAGGGATGGCAAAAGATCTGGGATCGCCGAAATCAGCCAATATGGTAATCCTGGGCGCCGCCTCTCCTTTTCTGGAAATTCCTTATGAGAAACTCCAGCAAGCCATCCGGGCTATTTTTGCGAAAAAGGGCACTGAGATCATCGAAGCCAACCTGAAAGCATTGCAGGCTGGCAGAGACTTTAAAGAGTAACCTTACGAACAGAAGCATCCGTTCAGACAAATGTAACGGGTTTTTACTACTTTTATCCGCTTTTATTGCTCTACTTTTTTGTGCATGAACCATTTGCGAAATAAAACAAACGGCTACCGCGAACCCGAAAAAGTCCAGAAGTTAGGGCTTTACCCATATTTCAGGGTCATCGAATCGGATCAGGATACCGAGGTGATTATGAATGGCAAAAAGGTGCTGATGTTCGGATCAAACAGTTACCTCGGGCTCACCAATCACCCGGAGATCAAGGAAGCCGCCAAGAAAGCCATCGACAAATACGGTACCGGCTGTGCAGGATCCAGATTCCTCAACGGAACCCTCGACATTCACCTGGAACTTGAGGACAAGCTTGCCAGGTTTGTGGGAAAAGAAGCCGCGCTGGTTTTCAGCACCGGCTTTCAGGTGAATATTGGCGTGATCCCTGCGGTGACCGGACGCAACGATTATGTGATCATCGATTCGCTTGATCATGCCTCGATCATCGAAGCCACCCGGCTTGCATTTGGGAAGGTTTACAAGTTTAAACACGCCGATCCCGCTTCCCTTGAATTGATCCTCCGTCGATGTGATCTGGAACGGCTCAAGCTGATCGTGGTCGACGGGGTATTCAGCATGGATGGTGACATTGCCCCTCTGCCCGATATCATCCGGCTGGCGAAAAAATACCAGGCTTCTGTCCCCGTGGATGATGCCCATGGAATTGGTGTACTTGGCGACAAAGGGGCCGGAACGTCAGCTCATTTCGGGGTAACGAAAGATATCGACCTGATCATGGGGACTTTCAGTAAATCGTTGGCTGCCGTGGGAGGATTTATCGCCAGTGATAAAAATACCGTCAAATATATCAAGCACCACAGCCGCTCCCTGATCTTCAGCGCAAGCATTACGCCCGCGTCAGCAGCCAGCGTCATTGCCGCCCTGGATATTATCCGCCGGGAACCGGAACGGATCGAAAAACTTTGGCAAAATACCCATCATGCGATCCGGCGATTCCGCGATGCCGGTTTTGACATTGGACAGACAGCTACCCCCATCATCCCGGTTTACCTGCGGGATGTGATGAAAACCCTTCAAATGACCCGGTTACTCCTGGAAGAAGGAATATTTGTGAACCCGGTTGTCCCCCCTGCCGTGAGCCGGGATGCCGCCCTGATCCGCTTCTCACTGATGTCCACCCATTCCTTCAACCAAATTGATCAGGCTATTGATAAAATGACCGGCATGGCCCGGAAAATGGGCATGTTGAACAAATAATCCAGACAATGGATCTCGAAATCCGGGAAATGCGATCCAAAAAAGAGCTGAAACAGTTCATCGATTTTCAGTTTCAACTTTACCGGGGGAATACTTTCTGGTGCCCGCCACTGCGAAGGGATGAAATGAAAACATTGGATCCGGAATCCAATCCTGCTTTCGAGTATTGCGGAGCCAGGTACTGGATGGCGTACAAGAACAACCATCCTGTTGGCCGGATTGCAGGTATTCTCAATCATAAGGCCAATGAACGGTGGAACGAAAAGCTGGTTCGTTTTGGTTGGATTGATTTTATTGACGATCCGGAAGTTTCTGCGGCGCTTATTAATACCGTTGAATCGTGGGGAAGGGAAAAAGGGATGACCGGAATCCATGGACCTTTGGGTTTTACCGACATGGACAACGAAGGGATGCTCATCCGGGGATTCGAGGAGTTGTCCATTCTTTCCGCCCTGTATAATTTCGATTACTATCCGGCTCATATGGAACAGCTTGGCTTTCGGAAAGCAGCCGACTGGGTCCAGTATGAGCTACCAATTCCTTATGATATCCCGGAAAAAGTTCTGAAAGCTGCAGAGATAGTCAAAAAGCGTTATGGGTTACATACCCTGAAAGTTCGGAAAACAAAGGAATTGCTTCCGTATGCCCGGAAGATGTTCCTGATGATGAACACGGCTTACGAAGATCTCTATGGCTTCGTCCCATTGTCGGAGAAACTGATGAATATGTATACGGAGCAATATTTCGGGTTTATCCGGCCTGAATTTGTCTCATTCGTCATTGATCAGCACGATGAGGTGGTTGGGTTCGGCATTTCTCTGCCTAACATCACCAGGGCGCTACAGAAATGCAATGGGTATCTTTTTCCCTTTGGATTTCTTCACCTGTTACGGGCTATCCGGAAAAACGATATCATCGATATGTACCTGTTGGGCGTTCATCCGGAATATCAGGGGAAAGGGGTGGCGGCCTTATTCTTCAACGAAATGCATCAGGCTTATATCCGGTATGGGATCCGGAAAGCCATTTCCAGTCCGCAGTTGATGGATAACACCAAAGCGCTGACCATCTGGAAAAATTTCGAATACCGGCAGCATATCCGGCGCAGGTGTTGGATCAGACATTTCTCATAGATCATGGATAAAAAAGTTCTGATCACAGGCGCCAGTGGTTTCATCGGCAGTTTCCTGACTGAAGGAGCACTGAAACGGGGTTACCGTGTGATCGCCGGGATCAGGCCGACATCCAATCGTCAATACCTCGCCGACCCCCGAATGCATCTTCTGGAGATGGATTTCTCTTCGGTTGAAAGCCTGACCACAACCCTGTCCGGCCTGCAAAGTACCGGATTATCTCCTGACTTCCTCATCCACAATGCCGGCATTACCCGTGCCCGCCGGAGAGAGGATTTTTTTCATGTCAATGCCGAATTCACCGGGAACCTGGTTCAGGCAATAGAGAAATGCGATTTGAAACTCCGGAAGTTTCTGTTCATGAGCAGTCTGGCGGCCTCTGGTCCTGGGAATGAGCAGACGCAGGTGCCAATACGGATTACCGATCCGCCCAGCCCTGTGGAGAATTACGGTAAAAGCAAACTGGCAGCCGAGCAGATCATCCGTGAAACCGCCCGTTTTCCCTGGATCATCTTAAGACCCACCGGGGTTTATGGACCCCATGAAAAAGACTATTATAACCTTTATCGGATGATCAGCAGGGGGGTTGAGCCTTATCTGATCACACCCGACCAGCAAATGAGCCTGATTTATATTGAAGATCTGGTTAAAGTTGTCTTTCTGGCTTTGGAATCACAGATCGAAAATGCTGTTTACCTGGTATCTGACGGGAACACTTATTCATCAAGACAGTTTTCAACAGCAGTGAAAAGCGCCTTAGGTGCCCGGACGATATCATTCACAGTTCCTGGATTGATTGCCAGGATGTTAGTGACATTTGGTGAACTTCAATCCCGATTATTTCATGCTACTCCGCTGCTGTCGAAGGATAAATATGCCATCATCAGCCGGAAAAACTGGCTGTGCGATGTTTCTCCGCTAAAGGATGAGCTTGGTTTTCAGCCTGATTTTACGATTGATTCCGGATTACCTGTTACGCTTGAATGGTACAGGAACAACAACCTCCTGAAATAAAAAAAGGCTGCCTTTAGAAGCAGCCTTTTTCTTAGAAATAGTATTCTGAATTACTTCATTACGCGGTAGTAGGCTTTTCCGTTGTCAATTCCGCTACCATCATCGTACTCGATCGAATAAATGATGTGCATTCCATTACCATCGGCATCAGTCGTTCCACTTCCGGTCAGTTGACCTTCAAATCCCGGAGATCCGGTCAGATGCTGATCGGGAATGGTGAGCGTACCTGATTTCTCCCAATTGACGGTTGCAAAAACCGCTGCGCCAAATCCGGCAAAGTTCTGTAACAGCAGTTTTTCAGGTGTTGATCCGGCAGTGATCGTAACATTGTAGAGGAAAACAACATTGTTTCCGGCAACGCCGTTAACGGTATCAGCCACAGCGTAAGTATGGAGATACACGGCACGGTCCACAACAATATTCACAGTACGGGTAACCGTGGTGCTATTGCCAGCGTTATCTGATACCTTATAGGTAATCGTGTAGACGCCAAGTTTGGTGATGTCAACCGTACCGGTTACCAACACCCTGATGGTAATGGTTCCATCTTCATTATCAGTGGCTGTGAAGCCGGGATCAGTCCATTCGGCAGCGCTCTTGATGACAACGTCCATTGTGTTACCGCCCGTCAGAATGATTACAGGGGGAGTTGTGTCTTCATCATCCGTGCAGCTGGTAAAAATAAACATACCGGCCATCAGGATGGAGGTGATGATTAATAATCCTTTTTTCATTTTTTGTTGATATAAATGGTTTTAAATAAGAAAGTGCAAAGATATAAAAAAACTGTCCTGGTAATTCCATGAGATTATTCGCTTCGCTGAGCATGACAGATAAACTTGCATAGCTAAAAAGAAGTTGATTTGTTAATAAATGTTAAAATTGTATTACCTTTGCACCAAATTTTAAAACATCAACCTATGAAGAAAGTTTTGTCATTCATTCTGGTTGCCGGTTTGGTAGCCATGTTTGCCTGCGGGCCGAGCGCTGAAGAAAAAGCTGCCCGTGAACAAGCAGTAAAAGATTCCATCGCAAAGGTTGTGGCCGACAGCATTGCTCAAGTAGAAGCCGCAGCCCGTGCAAAATTTGTTGCCGACTCCACCCGGATCGCCGACAGCATTGCCAACCTTCCGAAAAACAAAAAGAAGACGGTGAAACCGCAACCCAAACCCGAACCTGTAAAAACCGAAATGGAAAAGAAACAGGAACAAAAGAAAACCAGACCCGGTGCAACGAAAGTTGAGGAAGGCAAAAAGTAATTGAACCAAACAGATGGTTCAATATTCTTTTATAGATTTGTTAATAAATGTTAAAATTTAGTTTACCTTTGCACCAAATTTAAAAACCTATTGAGATATGAAAAAAGTTCTGTCATTTATGCTGGTTGCAGGCTTGGTAGCTATGTTTGCCTGCGGACCAAGCGCTGAAGAAAAAGCTGCCCGTGAACAAGCTATCAAGGACTCCATTGCTAATGATTCCATTTCAAAAGTCCAGATCGCCGATAGCATTGCAAAAGCTGAAGTCCATGCCAAGTTTGTTGCCGACTCCGCCCGGATCGCCGACAGCATTGCCAACCTCAAGAAAGGTAAGAAGTAACAGGGCAAGCAACTTCCGAACATAAAAAAGAGGGCGTCTCATACGAGCGCCCTCTTTTTTATTCAGCAATCACAGCTTATTCTGCATCCCACCATACCCTGTTCCAGATGGTCACACCAACTGGCGTATTGGGGTTGTAGGTAAGCTCATCGGTTGGATAAGGATACCTTCTGGGGATCTCGGGAGTAACTGCATATGGATTCGGTACCAGGCCGATGATGTTATCGGTCCTTCTGAAATCACAGTAGGATTCAACCTGGCCATAGAGCGCGATGTACTTCTGGGTCATGATCTCATGCAATAGCACCGGGCCGGTCATGGTATCAACAACGGCAGTATAGGCATCGATGTATGGCTGGCTATAGACATCATGCTTATTAAATGAAGCAGAAACACCACCAATCAAAGCAGTCCGGATATCGGGGAGTGCGGCTCCAGTATAAAACATGCATTCTGCCTGGATAAACAATTGCTCAGCATAGGTAATAAAATACACGGGTGTTTCAGCATCAGCAACAGCCGGTCCGGGAGTAGCCGCTTCATACGTGGGATTATCAAACCCGGCGCCGTCATAAATGGTATCATAAGGATAGACATATGCGGCTAACCTGGGATCGAAACGAAGCTTCAACATATCGGTAAAATACTTGTGCATCACGATGTCTCCCCGGTTGAACATGTACATGAAGAGCGGGTTACCGCTTGTGCCTGCAAAACCCATTTGCAAATCATCATCATTGGAAGTAAAAGCAGTTCCTTCATTGATAATGGCAAGCGCTTTTGCCCAGGATGTTGCATCTTTCTTGCAAAGGTGTAAGGTATAACGGGCTTTAAGCGCCTTGGCAGCCATGGCCCAGGCAGCGCCATCTCCATCGTACAACATATCGCCTGCCAGGGGATAGAGATCACTGTCGGGCATGTTCAGATGAACATAGGCGCTATCAAGCAGATTGAGGATGACCTGATAGATGGCTTGCTGGTTGTCGAAAGCCGGAGTCAGGTTGTCATTACCCTGAAACGCTTCACTGTAAGGCATATCTCCCCACAAGTCGGTTGTCAGACCAAGTGTATTGGCCATCATGACTTCTCCAACACCCAGGAAATGATAAGCATCCACAGCCCTGGCTTTCTCAATGAGAATCTTCAGGTTCTTCATGGTAGTTGTGTAATTGGTATTCCAGTGATTGTTGCAATCACCGTTTCGGAAGAGGTACCACGATTCGGCATTAGCCTGACGCTCCACACCAATGTAGTATTGCATCCATTCGGAGGTAACACGTGCCACGTCATTTCCACCCACGGTATTGAACGCCATGTTCATTTGAGCAGCGGGAAGAATGGACTGCATGGAAGCTTCAGCGGGAGAATCCGGGTCTGTATTGATATCAGGGTCGATCCACTTTTCGCAGGAAGCTGCGATCAGCAATATGAAGAGGCCCAACCCGATTTTTGTGATCCAGTTTATCTTTTTCATATTCATGCTATTTATAAGGTTATAAAAATTGATCATCAGAATGCCAGGATTAAACCGACAGTATAGCTCTTCGTACCAGGCATATTAAAGTAGTCAATCCCCTGTGCATTGGCATTGCCCAGAAGGCTTGTTTCAGGATCAACACCTGAATAAGGTGTGAGGAGCCAGAGATTGGTTCCGGTGAAAAAGATGTCCAGTCCTTTGATGAAGGTCTTTTTCAGCATGTTGGTGAAGGAATAGGAGAGGGTCAGATTCCGCAGACGGATCCATTCAGCATCCTCGATATAGGGTGAGGTAGGTCCGGTAAACCCGCTGCCGGAGTTGTTCCTGCGCCAGTTTTGATCGAGCCGAACGACAATGTCATTGGCT
>Ga0194127_10002375_pt1 | contig 25778 bp, 19 predicted proteins | sample TA2KigC100mmetaG_FD_148624 | JGI IMG/M metagenome (GOLD analysis project Ga0194127, IMG submission 148624) | Freshwater microbial communities from Lake Tanganyika, Tanzania - TA2015036 Kigoma Deep Cast 100m | ecosystem: Environmental > Aquatic > Freshwater > Lake | place: Tanzania: Lake...
CCTCGAGATGAAGCGGCGCAACCCGTTCAAGCCGTCGTTCGTCGTCTCGATGGCGCACGGCTACTTCGGCTACCTGCCGACGCCGGAGCAGCACAAGCTCGGAGGCTACGAGACTTGGCTCGGCACCAACCGCGTCGAGATCGAGACCGAGCCGAAGCTGGTCGCGCGGCTTCTGGAGATGCTGGAAAGGCTCCGGCTCGCAACATCCAACAGCCAGCAACCAACCCCCAACATCCAATGAGGCGAACATGAACGACAATCCCTGCGTGCGTCCCGACCCGTCGCGGCGCTTCCCCGATGGCTCTTCCGTGCGATCCGTGAGATCTGTGGTGCTTTGCGCGGTGCTGCTCGGCACCGCGGGGTGGGGCACGGTGCGCGCCGCGGAGACGGCCGCCGCGGAGCCGCCGCAGGAGGCGTGGCTCCGCGAGCGGCTGGAGTGGTTCCAGGACCTCAAGTTCGGCTTCATGATGCACTGGGCCCCGTACAGCCAGTGGGGCTGCATCGAGTCCTGGCCGCTGGTCGAGGCGGACAAGTGGGCGCGGCCGGACGACCTGAAGGCCTGGATCGATCGCGACCGCGACATGGCGCGGTTCACCCGCGACTACCGGGCGCTGCCGAAGACGTTCGACCCCGTGCGCTTCGACCCGCGCGCGTGGGCGGCGGCGGCGAAGGCGGCGGGCATGAGGTACGTCGTCTTCACGACCAAGCACCACGACGGTTTCTGCATGTACGACACGCGGCTGACGGACTTCCGCATCACCTCGCCCGACGTTCCGTTCCACTCGAACGCGCGGTCGAACGTTGTGAAGGAGGTGTTCGACACCTTCCGGGCGGACGGGTTTGCGATCGGCGCCTACTTCTCCAAGGCCGACTGGAACTCGCCGGACTACTGGGATCCGTCGGCGCCCTCGCCGAACCGGAATCCGAACTACGACACGCTGGCGAACCCGGAGAAGTGGGCGCGATTCGTGAAGTTCACGCATGGGCAGATCGAGGAACTGATGACCGGCTACGGCCCGGTCGACATCCTGTGGCTCGACGCCGGGCAGGTGCGTCCGCCGAAGCAGGACCTGGGGATGGACGACCTCGTCGCGATGGCCCGGAGGCACCGGCCGGGCCTGATCGTCGTCGACCGCACGGTGCACGGGCGGCACGAGAACTACCGGACGCCGGAGCAGCAGGTCCCCAAGGAGCCGCCGCCGTACGTGTGGGAGACCTGCATGACGATGGGCGACCAGTGGTCGTTCAAGCCGGGCGATCGCTACAAGTCGACGCACTCGCTCGTCGGCCTGCTGGTCGACATCGTCGGCAAGGGCGGGAACTTCCTGCTCAACGTCGGCCCGCAGCCGGACGGCGAGCTTCCGGCCGAGGCCGTGTCGCGAATGAGGGAGATCGGCGCGTGGATGGCGGTCAGCGGCGGAGCGATCTACGGGACGCGCGCGGTGGCGCCGTACAAGGACGGCCGTGTTGTGTTCACGCGGAAGGGGACGACGGTCCACGCGATCCTGCTGGCGTCGGCCGAGGGCGCGGGGCTTCCGGAGCGCATCGAGTTCGGCGGACTGCGGCCCGCACCGGGCTCGGAGGTCCGGATGCTGGGCGTGCGCGATCCCATGAAGTGGGCCACGGACGCGGCCGGTCGGACGGCGATCGAGGTCCCCGCCGCGGTGCGGGCCGCGCCGCCGTGTTCCCATGCCTGGGCCTTCAGCTTCGAGGTGTCGCCGTGATGGAACGGATCGCGGGAGCGTTCGCGGCGGCGCTGGCCCTGGCGGCCGGCGTGGCGGCCGCTTCGACGGAGACCGGCGGGGTGATCCGCTGCGAGGTGGCGGTGATCGGCGGCGGGAGCGCGGGCTTCGGTGCGGCGCTCGCGGCGGCGCGGATGGGCGTCGACGTGGTGCTGGTCGAGCGCGGCGACCGGCTGGGCGGCAACTCGGTGCGCAGCGGGGTGACGTGCTGGGAGATGGGCGCGGGCGGGACCGGGATTCCCTTCGATCTCTATCGCCGGCTCCGCTCCGTGCCCGGCGCCGTGGGCATCTACACGCGCGGGCGACACATGTCGACCTTCGACCCGGCGCGGGAGCCCTACCGCTTTCCGGGAGGGGAGAACCTGATCGATCCGTCGCGAAGCTACGCCGACACCCTGCGTCGGTGGCTGCCCCCGGGGCCGCACCCCGGCGGGATCGAGGAGGTCCGGCGCCGGATGTGGCACGGGGTCGTGTTCGAGCCCGACGCGATGGCCGCGGCGATGCTGGCGATGCTGCAGGAGACCGGACGGTGCCGCGTGATGCTCGGGACCACGTTTGCGGACGTCCAGGGCGACCCCGAACGCATCCACGCGGTGGTGTTGTCCGACGGGCGGCGCATCGTGGCGGACGCCTACGTTGACTCCACGGGCGACGGGGCCGTGTGCGCCGCGGCCGGGTGCGCGATGATGTCGGGCCAGGAGGCGCGGTCCGTGTTCGACGAGCGTGGCGCTCCGGAGAAGCCCACCGCGAAGGTCAACGGCGTCACGCTGATCTACCGCGTCACGAAGGCGCCCGAACCGCGTGTCGAACCGACGCCCTCGGGCGTGCCGACGAACTGCTGGTGGGCCTCCCGGTTTCCGCCCGCGGTCTTCAACCAGTATCCGAACGGCGACCTGAACGTGAACATGCTGCCGACGATGGAAGGCTCGCAGTTCCTCCAGCTCGGCTACGGGCCGGCGATGGAGGAATGCCGCCGCCGCGTCGACGCGCACTGGCATCATGTGCAGACGACCTGCTCCGAGTTCCGGGGCTTCCGGCTGTCCTGGATCGCCCCGGCGCCGGGCGTCCGCGAGTCGCGCCGGGTTGTCGGCGAGTACGTGCTGACCCAGCACGACCTGCTGGCGGGGGTCGCGGCGCAGAAGCATCCGGACATCATCTGCGTTGCGGACCACTCGATGGACACGCACGGCGGTCACACGAAGGCCAGCGGCGAGGTCCCGGGGCCGTACGGCGTGCCGTATCGCTGCCTCGTGCCGAAGGGACGGCGAAACCTGCTGGTTGCCTGTCGCGCAGCGAGCTTCAGCTCGATCGCGGCGTCGAGTTGCCGGCTCTCTCGCACGATGATGCAGCTCGGCCAGGCGGCCGGCACGGCGGCGGCGCTGGCGAAGGACCTCGGCGTCGACCTGCCCGACGTGCCTGCCGGCCGCCTCCGCGCCGCGCTGCGAGGGCAGCACGTGCAACTCGATCACCCGATGCCGTCCGACCTCGCCGCCCACCTGGACGAAGGCGGTTGACCGTCCGCGCGCCCGCCGCTACCTTCGCTCCGCCGCGCACCCGTAGCGCAACTGGACAGAGCATCAGACTTCGGATCTGAGGGTTGCAGGTTCGAATCCTGCCGGGTGCGCCAGCGCTTCCGCGAGCGCCACGGACGCTGCGATCGGTGGCTCTCACTCCCGGAAAAGACCCTCGGCGAGGAGGAGCCCCTCGTCGTCGCGGTGGATCCGGACGCCCTTCATGCGGCGCAGGCGGCCGATCATGGCGTCCAGTTCCGCGTCGGTGAGGGGCCACGGGTCGCCCGCCGGGGGCTTCTCCGCCAGGACCCACCGGAACGACCCGTGCGCGGAACGCTGAACGCCGCCCAGTTGGAAGATGCCGGGCAGGTCGGCAAGGCCCGGGAACAGGTTTCCCGCGACGCGAATGCCCCCGGCGGGGTCGGCGCGCAGCCGCGCCGCGGCGTCGGACAGCGCCTCGCGCCGGGTCCGCTGCGCCTCCGTGGGCGCGAGCCTGTCCCCGTACGCCGCGGCGATCTTCGCCGTCGGGCCGGCTGCGATCCCGGCCAGGAGGACGAGCGACAGGACGACCACGCCGCGCGGCACCCGCTGCCGGGCGTCGCCCGCGAACAGCGCGGCCGCGGCGAAGGCGCCGAGGGGCGCCAGGTAGTGGAACTTCCATGCCTGGTCGATGAACCGGATTGCGAGGAGGGGGACCGCGGCGGCCAGCAGCGGGAGATTCCATCCGCGCCGCGAGCGGACCTGCCACACGATCAGCGGCAGCAGCGGCGCCACGAGTTCGAGCAGCCGGCCCAGCGGCTTCGGATCGGCGAGGCGCTTCCAAAGCAGCCCCAGCGGGTCGGCGAGGAGCGGGTCGAGGATCCGCGCGGCGTAGGGCTGGGTCGGGCCGGTCAGCCACGGACGGAGGACGAACGCCAGAACCATCCAGACGCATGCCGACACCACCAGCCAGACCCCGATCCGTCGCCCGCGTCCGAGGAGGAGGACGCCGCCGGCCATGAGCACGGCGAAGGGGTACTCCTCCTTGCATGCCATCAGCAGGACCGCCGCGGGAAGGACGAGGGGCAGGCGACCGGACAGGAGCGCCGCGGCGAACGCCACGGCGAAGGTTGCGGCCCACGTCGTCGGATGGACGGGGAAGTCGAGGGCCGACACCATGCCCCGGTTGAACAGCAGGTAGGGGATGGCAATCCACGCCACCGAGATGGGGATGCGCCCCCGCCGGGCCAGGAGGACGACCGGAAGCGGTGCGAGCAGCACGAGCAGGTGCTCGGCAAGCAAGGCGGCGAAATCCGGGCGGAGCACGCGCGCGAGCGGCGCGAACGGGATGAAGACGGGGTCGAGGTGTTCGCTGAAGATCCGGGCATTGAGCGCGCCGAGGAACGGGTTGGGGTCCGAGAGACTGAACCGGTGCAGCGCCTGGGCGAAGATGCCGAGGTCGTAGTTGTGATAGCGGGCGTCCGCGGCCTTGAGCCACACGGGGACGAGAACCGCCACCACCAGTAGCAGAGCGGAGACGGCGTACACGGACCACAGGCGGCCGGCGCCCTCCGTCTGGGCTCCGGCGCGGTCTCCTGGTGTCCCGGCGTCCATCGAAGAAAGCCCCGGCGGCTGTCCGTTCCTCCGCGCCGACGATGCGGGAAGCCCCGTCCGAAGGCAAGCCGAGCGGAGGTCAGGCGGGCAGCGCAGCGGCGCGATCGGTGAACAGGAGCGGATGGTCCGCGAGTCGTGCGTCGAGGATGATCCACCGGTCGCCGGAGCGCGTCGCGCCGGGAAGGGGATGGATCTCCGCGGTGAGGGGATCGACCACGACGGGATCCCCGATGGCGGCCCGGGGCCCTGTCGCAATCCCGAGGCGGAAACGCCGAAAGAGGAGCAAATCGTTCTTGTGCCCGGCGCGGCGGGCGGCAAGGATGGCGGCGCCATGTCCAAACAACCGGGAGTCGCCATGAACCCTGCACGCGGACGCCTTCGCCTTGCCCTCACCGCCGTCACGGCCTGTCTCGCCGCCGCCACGGCCCCCGCCGCCCTGAGCGTCGTCAACGGCGACTTCGCGGACGTGGACGGTCTCGAGAAGAAGGGCGACGGCTGGTACGCGGGGGTGCCGAAGGGCTGGAGGGGCGCGGGGGGGGCCTACGCGGTCCACGCGTCGCGCGGGGCGACGCCGCCGGTGTGCAATCCGTCCACCCTCGGATTCCTCCGCCAAGACGTGGGCGTGCTCGACGCTTCCGCGGACGTCACGGTGGCCTTTGACGTCTCGGACCCGTGGAAGACGAACTCCGCGCTGGTCGCCTCGATCCTCGATGCCGACCTGCGAGAACTGGCTCAGGCCGAGTTCGAGCCCGGGCCGCGCCGCACGCTCGTTGCGAAGGGCGTGCCGGCCGGCACGCGCGTTGTCGTCGCGTTTCAAGCGTCGCGTTCAACGCCGGGCCTGGACAACGTGGCGGTGATGGTGACGCCGTCCGCCGCCGCGCCCGCGCCCGCTCCGGTCCGTGCGGACGACCGCGTGACCGTCGCAAGCTACTACTTCGGCAACTACCACCCGGGCGACCCGCGCAACGAGAAGGCCAGGGGGAAGGGCTGGGCGGAGTGGGAGCTCGTCAAGGCGGCGAAGCCGCGCTTCCCCGGCCATGTGCAGCCGAAGGTCCCTCTGTGGGGCTACACCGATGAATCCGACCCGAAGGAGATGGCGCGGAAGATCGACGCGGCGGCGGACCACGGCATCGATGCGTTCATCTTCGACTGGTACTACTACAACGACGGGCCTTTCCTCGACCGGCCGATCGACATCGGCTTCCTGCAGGCGACGAACAACGCGCGGCTCAAGTTCGCCTTCATGTGGGCCAACCACGACTGGATCGAAATCCACCCGTACCGGCGCGGGGCGGAGCGGACGGTGCTCTACCCCGGCGTGGTGACGCCCGCGAACTTCGACCGGATCTGCGATCACGTGATCCGGTCCTACTTCAGCCACCCGTCCTACTGGCGCATCGACGGGAAACCCTACTTCTCCTACTACGAGCTGACCAAGCTGATGGACGGCTTCGGCAGCGTGGAGGCCACGCGCGCGGCGCTGGACCGCTTCCGCGCCAGGGCGGTGGCCGCGGGCCTTCCGGGGCTCCATCTCAACGCCGTCGTCTGGGGTCGGCCGATTCTGCCGGGCGAGAAGAAGCCCGCCGACGCCGCCAAGCTCGTGAAGGACCTCGGCTTCGACTCCGTGACCTCCTACGTCTGGATCCATCACGTCGCGCTGCCGTCGATGCAGACCGACTTCGACTTCGTGCGCGATGCCTACCTGATGTACTGGAACGACGCGGTGCGCCGGTTCGACGTGCCGTACTATCCCAACGTGACGATGGGCTGGGACTCGAGTCCGCGCGCGCACCAGGACGACGAGTTCGGCAACTTCGGCTACCCGTTCATGCACACCATCGCCGGCAACACGCCGGAGCGCTTCAAAGCGGCGCTGGAGATGACGAAGCGCCGCCTCCTGGCCGTGCCCGGAGGCCCGCGGATCCTCAACATCAACTGCTGGAACGAGTGGACCGAGGGCAGCTACCTCGAGCCGGACACCGTGCACGGCATGAAGTACCTCGAGGCCGTCCGCGACGTGTTCGGGACACGCCCGTGAGGCGCGGGCCGGCGCGGCAGGCCGCCGTGGCGATGCTCGCGCTCGCGGGGCTTGCGGGCGCGTTCCCCGTCGGTGCCGACGGCGGCGCGGGCGTCGCGATCCGCGAGTTCCAGCCCGACAAACCCGTCAGCCGCGCGCGCCGTGCGGCGCCGGTGACGGCGGTTGTCGTGAACGACGGCGCGTCCGACGCGGAGGTGTCGGTCCGCCTGGCCGTGCCCGCGGGCGTCCGGGTGACGGAGGGCGCGGCCGCTCGCACGCTCCGCCTCGGGATGAACGACGGCGAGACGGCCGTGACGTGGACCCTCGAGGCCGACGCGGCCTGCGAGGCCGACCTCCGGGTGGACGTCGGGGTGGCGGGCGGTCCCGTCGCGAACCGCACGCTGCGGATGCGGTTCGAGGCGCCCGTGGACATGCGGAAGCTGCCGTACATCCCCGAGCCGGTCCCGGTGCCGACGGAGATCCTCGTCGGTGCGCACCATTGTCCGCTGTGGGAGTCCGATCAGGCCCACTTCTGGCTCAACGTGCTCAAGCACCCGGAGCGGACGCCCGCGCTCGGCTTCTACTCGCAGGACAACCCGGAGGTGTCGGACTGGGAGACGAAATGGGCCGTCGAACACGGCATCTCGTTCTTCGTCTACTGCTGGTACCGCGACGGCCAGGGCGGCCCCGTGAAGATGCGCTTCGGCAGCGCGATCCACGACGCGCTGTTCAAGTCGCGGTTCGCCGGCCGCATCAAGTTCACGATCATGTGGGAGAACCAGAATCGCGGGCAGGCCGGGGTGTCGGACGAACATGACCTGATGGTCAACCTGCTGCCGTTCTGGATGGAGAACTACTTCAAGAACCCCGGCTACCTCAAGGTCGACAACAAGCCCGTGCTCTTCATCTACCGCCCCGAGTTCCTCGTCGACGATCTCGGCGGCGTGACCAACGTGGTCCGGGCGTTCGACCGGATGCGGCAGGCCTGCCGCGAGGCCGGGTTCGACGGCCTTCACATCCTCGGCGAGTACCGCGGCCTCGATCCGCGGCATCTCGCGCACATGAAGGGCCTCGGCCTCGACGCGAGCTTCGCCTACTGCTGGCCCTTGGCCGGGAGCCCGGCGCCCGCGAAGGCGGTCGAGGCGCAGATGGGCTACATCCGGAAGACCCAGGAGCTTGCCATCCTCCCGCAGGTGGTCACCGTCTCGCAGGCGTGGAGCGGCTGGCGCGACGAGGGCAGCATCTGGAAGATCCCGCCCGCGGAGTTCGAAGGGCTGTTGCGGCAGGCGAAGGACTTCGTCGCCACGCTGCCGAAGGACCAGCTCGGGGCGCGGATGCTGCTGCTCGACAACTGGAACGAATGGGGCGAGGGCCACTACCTCGCGCCGTACCGCGAGTACGGCTTCGGCTACCTCGACGCGGTGCGGCGCGTGTTCTCGCCCGCCGCCGCGGCGCACAAGGACCTGATCCCCGAGGATATCGGCCTCGGCCCCTACGATGCGGCGATCCGCGGTCATTTCGCGCGCGAGGCGGAGCTGCGGCGCGAGCGGACGCGCCGGGTCGTCCGTCCCGGGGCGCCGGAGGGCCTGACCGGCTGGTGGACGTTCGACGAGGACGACGGCGCTCCCGTGGCCCTCGATGTGTCCGGTCATCGCCGCGGCGGCATCCTGCGCGACGCGAGGCGCGCCCCCGGCCGCGAGGGGAGGGCGCTGCTCTGCGACGGCGGCTGCGTCGAGGTGCCCGGCGCGGCGGCGTTCGCCGCAACGAACGGGCTGACCGTCGAGTGCTTCGTGCGCACCGACGCCGCCTCGCAGGAGAACCGGTGGATCGTCAACTGCGTCCACGGCGCCGACCCCGCCGCCGGATTCCGGCTCGGCGTTCTCAACGGGCGGCCGTGTTTCCAGGCGCCGCAGACGGCGTGGAGCCACCACCTGATGACGGCCGAGCCGTTGCCGACGGGGCGGTGGGTGCACCTCGCCGGCACGTTCGACGGCGCGACGATGCGGCTGTACGTCGACGGCGTCGAGCGCGGCGCAATGGAGCGGCCGGGTCCGCTTCGCCCCGCCGCCGGGCCACTGATCCTCGGCAGCTACGCCGTCGGCCACGGCAGCCACTTCGCGGGGGTGCTGGACGACGTGCGGGTCCTGGATTGCGCGAGGGCGCCGACGGTCCCGGCGGCCCCCCAGGGTCCGTAACGGGCGGCGATGCGCTCCCGGCGGCCTTCCGTGCACCGGAGGTCCGACCTGCCTGCCGCGGAGCGCGGAAAACCGTGACGCCGGAACCTGCGGCTGGCATTCTTCGTCCCGCCGCCACGGGCCGGACCGCGCCGGGCGGGAGAGGTGCCGTCATGAGCCGACTTGCGATCGCCGCCGCCGTCCTGCTGTCGAACGCCGCCCCCGGCGCGTTGAGCGTCTCGGGCCTCCACTGCGAGTACCTTCCGTCCCCGCAGGGACTCGACATCGCGAAGCCTCGCCTCGGCTGGGTCGTCGAGTCGCCGGAACGCGGTCAGCGGCAGTCGGCCTGGCGCGTCCTCGTCGCCTCCTCGCCCGCGGCGCTGGCGGAGGGCCGCGGCGACCTCTGGGACTCGGGGCGGGTCGAAGGCGATGCGACCGCGCAGGTCGTCTACGCCGGCCGGCCGCTCGCGTCGCGCCAGGCCTGCTTCTGGAAGGTGAAGGCGTGGGATCGCGACGGCGCCGAATCGGATTGGAGCGCGCCCGCCTCGTGGACCCTGGGCCTCCTCGCGCCGGCCGACTGGACCGCGCAGTGGATCGCGTTCCCCGACGGCTCGCCCGTTCACGCCGACCGCTCGCGCCTGCACCTGCCGCCCGCCCGGCACTACCGGCGCGCCTTCGCCGCAACCGGCGCGGTCGTCCGCGCGACGCTCCACGCGTGCGTGCTCGGCATCGCCGACTTCCACGTCAACGGCCGGCGCGTCGATGACGGCTGGTTCGCCACCGGCTGGGCCGATTACGCCAAGCGCGCCTACACCCGCGCCTGGGACGTCACCGCGCTCATGCGCCCCGGCACCAACGCCGTCGGCGCGATCGTCGCGGACGGCTGGTACGCCGGCTACGTCGGCTACGGCCTGCTCGTCGGCTACGGCCCTCACAAGACCGGCCGATCGTTCTACGGCAAGACGCCCGCCCTGCTCGCGCAACTCGAGATCGAGTACGCCGACGGCACGCGCGAGACCGTCGGCACCGACCCGGCGTGGCAGGTCAGCGGCGACGGCCCCTTCCGCGAGGCCGACATGATCATGGGCGAGGCCTACGATGCCCGCCGCGAGCGCGCCGACTGGTGCGCCCCCGGCGGCGCCGCCGACTGGCGCTGGGAGGGCGCCATCCCCGCCGCGGCCAACGGTCCCGCGAAGGCGCCGTTCAGCGACGGCCTCGGCACGCGCGAGATCGATCTCGGCTTCCGCGCCCCGCCGCGCCTGCAGGCTTACGCCGCCCCGCCGGTCCGCGTGACGCAGGAACTCCCCGCCCGCGCCGTCACCGAGCCCGCGCCCGGCTCGGCGATCTTCGATCTCGGCGAGAACTTCGCGGGGAACATCCGGCTGAAGGTGAAGGGTCCCGCCGGCACGCGCGTGCAGATCCGCTACGGCGAGATGCTCCACCCCGACGGCCGCCTGATGACCGAGAACCTCCGCAAGGCGCGCTCGACGGACTTCTACATCCTGCGCGGCGATCCGGACGGCGAGACGTGGGCGCCCCGCTTCACCTACCATGGCTTCCAGTTCGTCGAGCTCAGCGGCCTGCCGTCGAAGCCGGGCGCGGACGCCGTCACCGGCCTCGTGCTGAACAACGACACGCCGCAGGCCGGGACCTTTGCCTGCTCCGACGAGGTCCTCACGCGATTCTGGCGGAACTCGTGGCGGACCCAGCGCGCCAACTTCATCGAGATCCCGACCGACTGTCCGCAGCGCGACGAGCGCCTCGGCTGGATGGGCGACGCGCAGGCCTACGCCGGCACCGCCTGCTTCAACGCCGATGTCGCCGCGTTCTTCACGAAGTGGCTCGACGATGTCGTCGAGGCCCAGCGCGATTTTGGCGCCTACCCCGACTACTGCCCGTACCCGATGGCCCACGGCAAACCCGGGGCGACCCACGGCACCGCGTGGACCGACGCCGGGATCATCTGTCCGTGGACGGTCTGGCGCCGTTACGGCGACCTGCGGGTCATCGACCGCCACTGGCCCTCGATGAAGCGCTTCATGGACTGGCGCCTCCAGGCGGACCCCGCGCTGAAAGGCGTCGAGATCGGCAACACGTGGGGCGACTGGCTCAACGTCAACGAGCCGACGCCGATCCCGTACGTCGACGCCTGCTACCACGCCCTCAGCGCGCGCCTGATGGCGGAGATGGCGGAGGCGACGTCGCGCAAGGCCGAGGCCGCCGAGTACCGCAAGCGGCACGCGGATCTCGCGGCGGCGTTCGCGAAGACGCACCTGCAGCCGGACGGCCTTCCGAAGGTCGCCTCGCAGACCGCGTTCGTGCTGGCGATCGAGTCGGGACTCGTGCCGGCGGGCCGCGAGGCGGACTACGGCGCCGGCCTGGCCGCCCGCATCGCGTCGAACGACTTCCGGATGACCACCGGCTTCCTCGGCACCAAGGCGCTGCTGCCCGCGCTCACCGCGGCCGGGCGCTACGACCTCGCCGTGCGCCTCTTCCAGAGCCGGCGTTTCCCGTCGTGGGGCTACGAGGTGGAGCAGGGGGCGACCTCGGTGTGGGAGCGGTGGGACAGCTACACGAAGGAGTACGGTTTCAACGGCGCCTCCGGCAAGCAGAACGCGTCGATGAACAGCTTCAGCCACTACGCCTTCGGCGCCGTGATGGAATGGGCGTTCCGGTCGCTCGCCGGCCTCGACGCGCTCGAGCCCGGCTTCCGCCGCATCGCGATCCGTCCCGGGCCGCCGCGTCCCGGCAGCAACCCCGAGAACCCGCCCGTGTCGTGGGCGAGGGCGGAGCACCGCTGCATCCGCGGACGCGTTGTCAGCGACTGGAAGCTCGCCCCCGACGGCGCCTTCCGGCTCGACTGCGAGATCCCCGCCAACACGACCGCCGTCGTCTTCCTCCCCGCCACCGACCCGGCGTCGGTCCGCGAAGGCGGCCGCCCGCTGGCCGGGGCGAAGGAACTCGCCGCCTCCTCGGTCCCCGCCGGCCCCGGTCGCGTCGCGATCGAGGTCCCCTCCGGCCGCTACTCGTTCACGTCGACCTGGAAGCCGTAGCAAGGGCGGAGGGATGAGGCCTGAAACCTGAAAGACGGTCCCGGTCCTCGGACTTCGAACCTCAGATCGTGCGCTTCTTCCAACCCTTGGAAACGCCCTCCCCCCGGCCTTCCAAGGTTTGGAAGTCACAAACAAGGGGTGAAATCTGAAGGAAGGCACCGCGGACTCCGGCCCTCGGCCGGTTTGACCCTGACCCCCGACCTCCGACCTCTGACCTCTGACTTCTGACTTCTGCCCTCTGGCCGCCGCTCCGTCTCAGCCCGCGTCGTCGCGGCCGGCGGTGAGCGTGCGACGCATGAAGTCGAGCAGGGCGGGGAGGCGGGCGGACCAGAAGGCGCGGTCGTGGCCGCCGGAGGTTTCGGAGTAGTCGGCCGGCCAGCGGAGGCTCTCGACGAGGTCCCGGAACTCCCGCTGCGTGCCGAGGTGGCCGTCCTCCGTGCCGCAGGAGAGCCAGAGCTGCGGGCGCGGACCGTCCGTCGCGACGCGCCGGGCGAGCTCGAAGACGTCGTACTGCCCCTTCGGCAGGCCCGCCGCGAGCGCGGTCTGGAACGCCTCGCCGCGCGGGTGCGGGCGCGAGCTGAAGTAGAGCGAGCCGGAGAGGCAGCCCGCCGCGCCGAAGAGGTCGGGGTGGCGCAGCGCGAGCATCAGCGCGCCGTAGCCGCCCATGCTGATGCCGGCGATGCCGCGGGCTTCGCGGTTCGTGGTGACGCGAAAGGCGCGCTCGACCACTCCGCGCGCGTCGCGGACGATCGCGTCCTCCCACAGGCCCAGTCCGCCGGCGCGGCGGTCGTTGACGTAGTAGCTGCGGCCGCCCTCGGGCATCGCGATCAGGATCCGCGAGCGGGCGGCAAGCCCCTCCAGGTCGAACGTGCGCCACCAGGTCTCGCAGTCGCCGCCGAGGCCGTGGAGCAGGTAGAGCACCGGGAACGGGCCGCGACCGGGGGGACAGAGCACGCTCATGCGCGCCGGCCCGCCGAGGGAGAGGCTTTCGTAGCGAAGGGTAACCGCGTGCATGGGAGATCCCGGAGGTCAGGCGAATTCAGTGTTCAACAGCCAACATCCAACAACCAACATCCAACAACCAACATCCAACAACCAGCAACCAACGGCCAACGTGCAACATCCAAGCCGAAAACCGAACATCGAACGCCTTCATCGAACACCGAAGTCCGGTAGCCGACGTGAAACCTGAACCATGGAACTTGAAACTCCCGCTCCTACATCCTCATCCGTCCCGCGATCGCGCGTTGGAGCGTGACGGGGTCGGAGTAGGCGATGCCGCTGCCGACGGGGAGGCCGTAGGCGATCCGCGAGACCTTCACGCCGAGGGCGGCGAGCTTCGACGCAAGCCATTGGGCGGTCGACTCGCTTTCGGCGTCGGTGTTGAGGGCGAGGATGACCTCCTCGATCCGCTCGTCGCCGATCCGCCGGACCAGCGCCTCGACGCGCAGCTGGCGCGGGCCCTCGCCGCGCATGGGCGACAGGCGGCCCATCAGGGCGTGGTAGCGGCCCTGGTAGGCGCCGCTGGCCTCGATGGAGGCGATGTCCGAGGGATCCTCGACGACGCACAGGGACCGGGTCTCCCGCCGGGGGTCGGTGCAGATCCGGCAGGGATCCCGGTCGGCCGGCGTCATCGCCCCGCAGGTCGAGCAGAGCCGAACCTGCGATTCGAGTCCCTGGAGGGCGGAGATCAGGTCCGCCGTCGTTCCGCGGCCGCGGTCGCGGACGAGCCGAAGCGCGATGCGCTCCGCCGAACGCCGCCCGAGCCCCGGCAGTTTTGCCAGGGCGCTCACCAGCCGGTCCACAGCTTCAATCACGGCAGAGTTCCGGACACCGGGTTCAGAACGGCAGCTTCATGCCCGGAGGGAGGTTGAGGCCGCGCGTGACGGACTCCATCTCCCGGCCGACCATGTCGCGGGCGGACTTGAGGGCGCCATCGACGGCGGCGAGGACGAGGTCCTCCAGCATGCCGACGTCGGAGGGGTCGACGCATTTCGGGTCGATGCGGATCTTCTCGACGGTCATGTCGCCGCGCGCGGTGACGGTGACCATCCCGCCGCCGCTGGAGAACTCGACCGACTTGCCCGCGAGCTGCTCCTGCGTCTCCCCGATCTTCTTCTGAAGGTCGGCCGCCTGCTTCATCATCTTCATTATGTTCATGCGATGGGTTCCCGTGGCGCCCGCGCGGCGGACGCCGGTGCTATTCGTGGATGTCGACGATCTTGCCGCCGAAGCTCTTCATGATGGACTTCACGCCGGGGTCCTCGATCAGTCTCTTCCGCGCGTTGCGCTTCGCCGACTCGTCGGCCGGAGGCTCCCCGGGCGGCGGCTGCGGGGCGGATGCCGGGGGCCGGGCCGCCCCGGACTCCGGGGCCGGCGGTGCGGCGCGGCGGGGGGCGGCGGGGGCCGGAACCGCGGCATCGACGAGTTGGAAGGCGACGGAGACCTGCCGCTGCAGGGCGCGCGACAGGGCCTTCTCGACCGGCTCGCGCTGTGCGGCCGCCTCGAGGAAGGTCAGGCGATCGGCGGCGGCGCGGGCGAGGCCGAGCGTGACGCGGTCGCCATCGACGGAGACCACCTGGGTGGCCTTCAATTCCGCGCCGAGTCGGGGCTTCGCGACGGCGATCCGGTCGACGGTGGCGCTCCACGCGGCGGCGAGGGCGCCGGCCGCCGCGGCCCCGGCGGCGGGCTCGCGGACCGACGGGGATGGCGTCGAATCCTCCTCCTCCGAGCCGGACTCCGTGTCGTCGGCAGCGGGCGGAGGGGGCGCATACGGCCGGGCCGCCGGCGGCGCCGGCGGCCGAACGGGCGTCGGGCCGGCGGCCGGTGCGGGAGCCTCCTCCGGCGCGCCGGCGGCCAGCATCGCCTTGCACTCGTTGAGGCGGCGGATGAGCTCGTCGGTCTGGACGGTGGCGGCGGCGCGCGCGCAGCGCATCAGCGTCGTTTCGAGAAGCGTCCGGGGGGACAGGGAGTAGCGGACGCGGCCCTCGGACTCCATGAGGACCTCGATCATGCGCAGGAGGCGGGCGTCGGTCGTCGCGGCGGCCTGGGCCTCCAGGATCGAGGCCTGTCCCGCCGCGATGTCGAGGGCGGCGATGCCGCCGGCGGACCGGACGATGAGAACGTTGCGGAAGTGCTCGATCAGTTCGACGAGGACGCGCCCGAGGTTCTTTCCGTGGGCGTCGAGCGCGCCGACGGTGGCGACGATGGCGGCGAGGTCGCCGCGCAGGACGGCGGCGGCGAGATCCTCCAGGCTGCGGCGCGAGACGAGGCCGAAGACGGAGAGGACGTCGTCCTCGCCGATCGTCTTCCCGCGGAAGGAGATCAGCTGGTCGAGGGCGGACTCGGCGTCGCGCAGGCCGCCCTCCGCGCCGCGGGCGATGGCCAGCAGGGCGTCCTCGCTGGCCTCGATGCCCTCGGCCTTCGCGATCTTGGCGAGGTGGCCCATGATGTCGCGCATCGGGATCCGGCGCAGGTCGAAGCGCTGGCATCGCGAGATGATCGTGGTGGGCACCTTCTGCGCCTCGGTCGTCGCGAAGATGAACTTCACGTGGGCGGGTGGTTCCTCGAGCGTCTTGAGGAGGGCGTTGAACGAGGAGGGCGACAGCATGTGGACCTCGTCCACGATGTAGACCTTGTACGGGCCGCGCGCGGGGGCGTAGGCGACGTGGTCGATGATGATGTCGCGCACCTTGTCGACCTGCGTGTTCGAGGCGGCGTCGAACTCCAGCACGTCGAGGCTCGACCCCTCGGTGATCTCGCGGCAGGAGTCGCAGACGCCGCAGGGGGTGGGGGTGGGGCCCTTCGCGCAGTTCAGCGCCTTGGCGAAGATGCGGGCGATGGAGGTCTTGCCGATGCCGCGCGGGCCGACGAGGAGATAGGCGTGGGCGATGCGCTTCGCGTCGATCGCGTTGCACAGGGTCCGCGTGACGTGCTGCTGTCCGACGACGTCGTCGAACTGCTGCGGCCGCCATTTCCGTGCCAGGACTTCGTACGCCATGATCCGCCTGTGTCGGGGAGGTCGGTCTCCCGGTGTCGCGCGGCGGGAAGGGGCCAGGTGATCCTACGGCGCCCGGGCGGCATGACGTACCGCTGCTCCCTTCCGGGCCTGACGGGATTGGCCCGCGCCCTGTCGCATAGGGCCCGGCCCCAAAAATTCCCGCCGCGCAACGGGCCACGCTATCACGCCCGCCGGGGCATCGCAAGGCAGGCGCGACGGCCCGCATCTTCGGGACAGAGCCCGGGAGTCCGGCCTCCGCCCGTGTGACGTGCGCACGGGCATCCGGAAGCGGAACCGGCGGGATCCGCGGCTCGTCCGGTTCCTGTCGCGCGCCGGGTGCCGTCGCCTTCGGGGAGCCGCTACCGCCACCAGTCGTCGGTGCGGCGGCGGAGGGCGTCGAGGAAGTCGGCGAAGGCGCGGCGGGGGGCGCGGCGCTCGTAGGGCGGGGGGCCGACCACGATCTCGTCGTCGACGCGTCGTTCGCCGGGCGTCTCGGTTCCGCCGCCGAAGAAGCCCTCGAAGGGGCGGCGGGGCCGGGCGACCTCCTGGAGCAGGGTCTGCCGCCACTCCGCGCCCGCGGCCTGGAACAGGAAGATCGCCAGCACAAGGGTCATCGGGCGGAAGTCGGGGCCGAGCACGCTCCAGACGCCGAGGCCGACGGCGAAGGCGCGGCCGATCCACGAGGCGATGCGCGTGGCCAGCAGCCGGCCGAGAAAGGGCGAGAGGAAGGCGCGGAAGATGCGGCCGCCGTCCATCGGAAACGACGGGATCAGGTTGAAGAGCGCGAGCGTCAGGTTGACCTGGCCGAGGAGTCCGGCGACGAGAGCGGCCGGCCGGGCGCCGGCGGCGTCGAGCAGTTTCGCGGCGAGGGAGCCGGCGAGGGCGAGGAGGAGGCTGACGGCGGGGCCCGCGGCGGCGATCAGCATCTCCTGCCGGGGGCTGCGCGGGAGGCACTCGAGCTGGGCGACCCCGCCGATCGGCAGGAGGACGATGTCGCGGGCGCGGCAGCCGAACCGCATCGACACCAGCGCGTGGCCCAGTTCGTGCAACGCGATGCTGGCGAAGAAGCCGGCCATGGCGGCGAGGCCGAGAACCCAGAGCGACATCGGGAACTGCAGCAGCAGCAGCGGCAGCAGGATCAGCAGCGTGATGTGCACCCGGATCGGGATGCCGGCCACGCGGGCGATCGTGTAGGCGTGCGAGAACATGGGGCGCTACTGTCGCCCCGGCGGTCGCCGGAATCAACCCCAACCGTCCGGCGGCGCCGGCTCAGGGCGAGGTGAGGATGTCGAGCCAGGACTCGCCGTTGCGACCGAGGGCCCAGGCGCCGCGGTCCGGGACGACGAGGCGGCGTCCGTTGCGGCCGAGGACGGCGGGATCGGCCTGCAGCACGAGGGTGGCGCGTCGCCCGAGTTTCTCCGTTTCCTCCGCGGTCGCGTTGCGTCCGCGGAGCGGCACGCCGCCGTCGGTCGCCGCAACGACGATCGCGCCGCCCGCGTAGGGCTCGCCGCGCCAGAGCGACGGGTAGAGCGTGAAGTAGTTCGGCCGCCGCTTCGCGGCGAAGGCCAGTTCGAACCCGGCCGGGTGCGCGTCGAGATGGGCCTCCAGCGAGAAGGGGCGCCCCTCGGCCATCGCGAGGTACGGGGCGACCGGGTTGATGCCGAAGAGGTTCAGGCCACTGTAGTTGCCGTGGTCGGGCTTCAGCTTCTTTGCTTGGAACCAGCGGCGGAACTCGGGGTTGAGCAGCACGCCGACCTCGAAGTGCAGGTGGGATCGCTCGACGGGAATCACGCTGACCGGCGTGCGGCCGAGCCGGCCCAGCCGCGCGCCGCGGGCGATCCGCTGGCCGGCCCTGAGGTCCCGGGTGATCTCGTCGAGGTGCGCGTAGAGCGTGTAGAGGGGGCCGGCGGGATCGTCGTGGACCATCGCGACATACAGGCCGTAGTCGGAGTTGCCCGCGATGCGGTTGACATGCGCGACGGTGCCGTCGGCCGCGGCGAGGACGTCGTCGAGCGCGTTGCGCTTCCGGTCGCGTTGCAGCGGGACGATGTCGATGCCCTCGTGGAACGACGGGAGCACGCTCTTGCCGTAGGCGGCGGTGCGGACCGAGCCGTAGAGGCCCGACTCGGGGCGGCCCGACGCGGTCGGCATGAAGATGCCCGGCGCGTTGGTCGCGACGAGGTTGGTCTGCGCGGTGGGGAAGCCGAACTCGACGTAGCGTGGCGGCGCGGCGGTGACGGCGGGGCCCGGCGGCCGGGGCTCGGGCTGGTCCTCGCGCTCGGGGCAGCCGCGCAGCAGCGTCGAGAGCAGCGAGGCGGCGACGACGACGGAGCACGCCGCGACGACCCAGCGGCGGACGACGTTCCACCGGATGCCCGGGGCCGGACCCCGGGGCTCGGACGGCAGCGTGTAGCGGCCGGGGAAGGACGGGCGCGACCCGATCATCGGGGGCCGTCCGCCGCGTGCAGGGTCCGTTGAATCACGTTCGCAGCTCCTGAAAAGGGTTTCCCGCCATGCGCGGAAAGCCGCCCATTGTCCGCACCGGGCGCCGCGAGTCAACCCCGACGGCGGTGGAGCGTCACGTGGAGAGGATGCGCCGGGCCTCGTCGAGGAAGATGCCCTTGAGGTTCATGCGCAGGGCCTCGGGGTTTCCGGCGTAGCGCAGGCCCATCTCCTCGGTGATCTCGCCGCCCTTGATCATTCCGAAGAGCGCCTGGTTGAAGGTCTGCATGCCGTCCTCGTTGCCCGTCTCGATGGCGGCGGACAGCTTCTCGATCAGGTTCCGCTCGACGAGCTTCCGGACGGTCGGCGTGTTGATGAGGATCTCGACCGCCGGCCGCACGCCGCCGCGGAGACCCGGCACGAGCCGCTGGCAGAAGACGGCGCGAAGGTTGTCCGCCAGCGCCATGCGGAGCGGATCGCGCTCGGACGACGGGAAGAAGTCAAGGATGCGCGGAACGGCCTGCGCGGCGGTGCCCGTGTGCAGGGTGGTGAGCACGAGGTGGCCGGTCTCGGCGGCGGCGAGCGCGGCCATGAAGCTCTCGGCGTCGCGCATCTCGCCGATCATGATCACGTCGGGATCCTGCCGGAGCACGTGCTTGAGGCCGGCATGGAACGAGATGGTGTCGAGGCCGACCTCGCGCTGCGAGACGACGGACATCGCGTTGTCGAAGACGTACTCGATGGGATCCTCGATCGTGATGATCCGCCGCTTGAGCGTGGCGTTGATGTTCTGGACGATCGCCGCGAGGGTCGTCGACTTGCCGCAGCCGGTGGTGCCGGCCGCGAGGATGATGCCGCGGGGCGACATCGAGAGCGCCTTGATCTGCGGCGGGAGGTGGAGGTCCTCGAACGACGGGATCTGCGCCTTGACGTAGCGCATCGCAAGCGTGCAGCAGCTGATCGACTGGAAGGCGTTGACGCGGAACCGGCCGACGCCCTCCTCCGCGAACGAGAAGTCCGCCTCGTGATGCGTGCGGAACCGGTCGTTCAGGTGCGCGGGCATGATCTCGTGGCACAGGGCGGCCACGGAGTCGGCGTCGATGGGCTCGTAGCCGCTCTCGACGAGCTGCTGGTGAACGCGGTAGACGGGCGGGTGGCCCGACGTGATATGGATGTCGGAGGCTTCGGCGGCGACCGCGCGGGTCAGTAGTTCTCGCAGTGAGGACATTGGGTGCCGGCCTTCTTCGAGACGCACTTGAGGCGCTTCTGCACGTCCGTCGGAAGGTCGGTGAACATCAGCCACACCCGGTACATGTCCCTCGCCTTGACGAAAGCGGACTGCACCACGACGCCGCAGCAACGGGTTGCCAGGGCCTGCGAGTCCTCGCCGGGGAACTGGAGATCCATCTCCATGATCTTGTACGGCTCGATCTCGCGCTGCGAGTAGAACTGGACGCCGAGCGGGCAACAGCGGAACGAATCCGGCTGCTGCTGTGTGTCCTCTTCCCCGCAGAAAACCATCACGGAACGTGCACCCACGGAATTGATTTGTCCCTTCACACGAAATCGATACCACCGCACCCCCCGCCTGTCAAACGTTCCCCCGTCTTCGGCCGGTCCCCCGGGGGTGCCGCGGAGACCCGGCGCGCGTTCGCGACCGCCACCCTGCGTGGGTCCGGGGGGCGCCGGATGCCGGGGGTCTTGCCGGCGATCCGCCGGATCCGGCCCCCCCCGTTCCCCGGAAGGCGCAAGGGAAGGAGGAACGGCTTCCGCCGGGGCCGCATCCGGGGTATGATGTCCGGACACGTACGGATCGGAGATCCACATGAAGGCGCGACGGGCAAAGGTGGTCAGGGAGACCAAGGAGACGCAGATCTCCGTCGACCTCGATGTCGACGGACGGGGCGTCTACAGCATCGACACGGGCATCCCGTTCCTGTCGCACATGATCGACCTGCTCGCCAAGCACGCCCTGTTCAACCTGACCGTCAAGGCCCGCGGCGACCTCGAGGTCGACTACCACCACACCGTCGAGGACCTCGGCCTCGTGCTGGGCGACGCGCTGAACCAGGCCCTCGGCGACCGGAAGGGCATCGCGCGCTACGGCCAGAGCCTGCTGCCGATGGACGAGTCGCTGAGCCTCGTCGCCGTCGACCTCGGCGGCCGGCCGTACCTCGTTTACGAGATCGCCAACCGGAAGAAGCGCATCCGCGACTTCGACGTCGGCCTCATCGAGGAGTTCTTCCGCGCCTTCGTCACGCAGGCGCGGATGAACCTCCACATCGCGCACCTCTACGGTGCGGAGCCGCACCACGCCTACGAGTCGGTCTTCAAGGGCCTCGCGCGGGCCCTGCGCATGGCCTGCGCCCGCGACCCGCGGGTGTCGGGCGTTCCGTCGAGCAAGGGCGCGATCTGACCGGGCCTGCCCCGGCCCGCGCCATCGAAAGGACTCAACGCCGTGATCGGTATCGTCGACTATGGAATGGGCAACCTCGGCAGCGTCGCCAACGCCTGCCGCTTCCTCGACCTCCGGGCCGAGGTCATCGCCGACCCGTCGGAACTGGCCGCGTGCCGCGCCGTCATCCTGCCGGGCGTCGGCGCCTTCGGGGACTGCATGGAGCATCTGGCCCAGCGCGGCTTCAGCCCGGTGATCAAGGCGTGGATCGCGGCGGACCGCCCGTTCCTCGGCATCTGCGTCGGCCTCCAGGCGCTGTTCGAGTCGAGCGAGGAATCGCCCGGTGTCGCCGGCCTCGGCGTGCTCAAGGGCACCGTCCGCCGCTTCACGATCGACCCGTCCCTGAAGGTTCCGCAGATGGGCTGGAACCGCGTGCGGCGGGCGCGGGCGGACGAGCCGATGTTCGCCGGCGTGCCGGACGCCTCGTTTTTCTACTTCGTCCACTCCTACTACGCCGCCCCGGCCGACCCCGCCGTCGTCGCGGGAACGACGGAGTACGGCATCGACTACTGTTCGGCCGTGCGCTCGGGCTCCGTCTTCGCCGTCCAGTTCCACCCGGAGAAGAGCCAGGCCGCCGGCCTCCAGATGCTCCGGAACTTCGGCGCGATCGTGCAGGGCGGGGGAGGCGCGGCGTGAAGCCGTTCGTCATCCTGCCCGCGATCGACCTGCGCGGCGGCCGCTGTGTCCGCCTCCGCCAGGGCCGCGCCGACGCCGAGACATCCTATTCGGCCGACCCCGTCGCCGTCGCGCGCCAGTGGGCGGAGCAGGGCGCGCCGTGGCTCCACGTCGTCGACCTCGACGGCGCGTTCGCCGGGAAGCCGGTCCACACCGCGCTGATCGGCGAGATCGCGAAGGCCGCCGGGATCCCGATCGAGGTCGGGGGCGGGCTGCGGACCGATGCCGACATCCGGGCCACGCTCGACGCCGGCGTCGCGCGCGTCATCCTCGGCACCCGCGTCTGCGCCGACCCCGGCGAGGCCCGCCGTCTCGCCGCATGGCTCGGCGACCGGCTTGCGGTCGGCATCGATGCGAAGGACGGCATCGTCCAGGTCCGCGGCTGGACCGAGGGCGGCGACCTGCGCACGACCGGTCTCGCCCGCCGCATGGAGGAGGCCGGGGTCCGCACGCTCATCGTCACCGACATCAGCCGCGACGGCATGCTGCAGGGCGTCAACGCCGCCGCGATGGACGAGGCCTGCGCCGCCGTCGCCTGCAACGTCATCGCCTCCGGCGGCGTCACCACCGCGGCCGACGTCACCACCCTCCGCCACCTCGCCCGCCCCAACCTCTGGGGCGCCATCGCCGGCCGCGCCCTCTACGAAGGCGCCGTCACGCTGCCCGAGCTGCTGAGGGCCGCGGCGGACGGGGGAGGAGAGTAGGGAGTCGGGAGTGGGGAGTGGGGAGTGGGAAGGCGGACGAACGCCGAACATCGAACATCCAACATCGAAGTTCGGATTCAACAGCCAACGTCCAACAACCAACATCCAGTGGAGGTCTTCGTTCGGGCTCGCGGTAGCTCGCCCCTCCATCAGCCGGACTTCGATGTTGGATGTTCCTTGTTCGGCGTTCGGTGTTCGCACCCCGTTCCCATTCGCCTGCCCCCATTCGTTTGTCATCCTCCGTCCGGCGCGATGGGGAAGGGCTGAGGGATGAAACCCGAAACCCGAAAGAAGCCGGACATCAGTGTTTGTGCCCCGTCCTCATTCGGTTGCCCCCATTCGTTTGCTATCTTCCGTCCGGCGCGATGGGGAAGGGATGAGGGATGAAACCCGAAACCCGAAAGAAGCCGGACATCCGTGTTCGTGCCCCGTCCTCATTCGGTTGCCCCCATTCGGTTGTCATCTTCCGTCCGGCGCGATGGGGAAGGGATGAGGGATGAAACCCGAAACCTGAAAGAAGCCGGACATCCGTGTTCGTGCCCCGTCCTCATTCGGTTGCCCCCATTCGTTTGCCATCTTCCGTCCGGCGCGATGGGGAAGGGATGAGGGATGAAACCCGAAACCTGAAAGAAGCCGGACATCCGTGTTCGTGTCCGTCCTCATTCGGTTGTCCCCATTCGGTTGTCATCCTCCGATCGGGGCGGCGGGATCCGTGCGATCCGCGGAATCCGTGATTCGTCCGGATCCGGCGCCGTACCTCGGGCCGCGCTGTTCGGTTCTCAGATCCCCGCGACGAGTTCGTCCCAGCGCTTCTTCTGCCGCTCGATTTCCGTGAACCGCGCCTGGTTGTCGGGCTTGTCGCCGATTTCCAGCAGGCAGAATCCGCTCCAGCCGATTCGCTTCAGGAAGGCGAGCTGGGTTTCGTAGAACTTCGCCTCGGTGTAGTTCGTCGCCGTGAGATCGTGCACGTGGACCGTTCCGGCGAGGTGGGGGCGGACCTTCTCCAGGTTGGCCGCGAGACCCTCGCCTTGCGTGTCCCGGAAGTCGCTGTTGAGGATGACGCGGATCCCCGGCTCGCCGACGGCCTTGGCGATCGTCGCCAGGTGAGGCAGCAGGCCGGCGCTGCCGTGCGCTTCGAGCCGCAGCTCCACGCCGAGCGCCGCCGCCACGGGCGTCAGTTGCCGGAGGGCCCCTGCGATCTGCGCGAGCGTCTTCTCTTGCGGCACGTCCTTGTGGAAGTCGTTCGGGAAGACGCGGAGCCCCGGCGCTCCGAGGTCGGCGCAGAACTGCAGCAGCTCCTTCGTCCGTTCGACGGCCTTGCCTAGCGTGGCGGCATCCGGCGAATCGTAGCGCTCGCCGCAGGCGACGCCGACGAGCCGGACCGGGCTGTCGGCGAAGCGCCGGGCCGCCTCCGTCCGCGCCGTCTTGGCGCTCGCGAGTTCGAGGCCGTGCGCGAACTTTGAATCGGTCCGGAGTTCGACCCCGAACATGCCGAACTTCGGGAGGAACTCGATCAGCTCGGGAATCGTCCACTTGCTGCCGATCATGTAGGTCGTCAGCCCCAGCCTCGGGCCCTTCGGGGCGCCGGCCGCGAAGGCAACGGGCGTCGCCATCGCAGCGGTCATGGCTGCGCTCCGCGCCAGGAACTCTCGTCGTGTCATGGGGGTCCTCCCGGGGGTGTCATACGCGGTCGGGAACTTCGAATCCCTTGCGGTACTCCCGCTTGAGATGCCGGTTGGCCTCGTCGGCGAATGCGCCGGTGAACCGTTCGGCCGCCGGATCGAACTGCAGGAACGGCCCGAGCGTCGGAGGCGTCTTGCGGACGTCGATGCCGTTCGCCTCGAGGTGGGCGCTCATCCGCTCCCAGGCCCGCAGGAAGTCGGCGTTGAAGGCGACGCGCTCGCGGATCTGCTCCGGCGCGACCTCCCTGCCGAGCCGGTGCGAGATGTTGCCCAGGTGCACCAGTCCCGTCGAGACGTGGGCCTCGGCGATGTCGTAGTACGGCATGGCCTCCCCGCCGCGCACCGCGTCGAAGAACGCGTTCCGGGGCGACTTCAGCGACGGCGCGAACTCCTTGACCAGCTTGCCGGCCTGGTCGAAGGCCTTGTTGCCCACCGTGCAGCCGCCTTCGCATCGCACGGCCGTCGTGTAGGACTGACCGTGGAACGAATCCATGTCCTGCTGGCCCCAGGCTCCGCCCTTCCAGAGGCTGCGGTCCCGCGGCAGCGCCCGCATCTCGTAGAGGATCGGCAGCGGCTCGTAGTCGAAGAATGTGAGCTGCGTGTTCGGCGTCTGGCCGTCGTCGTCGTAGCCGAAGCGTCCGCCCACGCTCAGCACGCTTCGCGGCATGCCCTTGCCGGCGATCTCGCGGGCGCCGTCCAGCAGGTGGATGCCCCAGTTGCCGAGTTCCCCGTTGCCGTAGTCCCAGTCCCAGTGCCAGTCGTAGTGCAGGTTCTGCCGCATGACCGGCTTCACCGGGGCCGGGCCGCACCAGAGGTCGTGGTCGAGCGTCGCGGGGATCGCGGTCGGCGCGGAGACCTTGCCGATGCTGGTCCGGGCGCCGTAGCGCACCGCATGGATGTAGAGCGGCTTCCCGAGGTTCCCCTCCACGGCGAAGCGGGCGGCTTCGCGGAATCCCGCCATCGAGCGGGTCAGCGTCGACGAGTACATCAACCGGCCGTACTTCCGGGCCGCCTCGATCATCTTCCGGCCTTCAAACAGGTTGTGACAGACCGGCTTCTGGACGAACACGTGCTTGCCCGCCTGCGCGGCATGGATGCTGGCCAGCGCGTGCCAGTGGTTCGGCGTCGTGACCCAGACGGCGTCGATGTCCTTTCGTTCAAGCAGCTTCCTGTAGTCGCCGAAGGTCTCCGGCTTCTCCTTGTGCGCGTCGCAGTCCTGGACCGCGAAGGCGAGGTTGGCGGAGTCGACGTCGCAGAGCGCGGCGATGCGGACGCCGGGCACGGCGCGGCAGGCCTTCATGTCGTTCCGGCCCATGCCGCCGATCTTGACCTTCGACCCCATGCCGATGAAGGCCACCCGGATGGCGTTGTTCGCACCCTGCGCGCGCAGATGCGTGGCGGCGGACAGCGTTGCGGCCGCGACCACGGTTGTCCTCAGGAAGTCCCGGCGTCTCATGTCGCTCCCTCTCCCGTGTGCCGATCGCGATCGACGGACACCGGCGTACGCGATTCGCGCATGCAAGTCAACAGGCGGGATCAACATCGAACACCGATCACCCAACATCCGGCAACCAGCATCCAGTGGAGATCTTCGTTCGGGCTCGCGGTAGCTCGCCCCTCCATCAGCCGGACTTCGATGTTCGTTGTTCGGTGCTCGGTGTTCGTGCCCCGTCCTCATTCGGTTGTCCCCATTCGGTTGTCATCTTCCGCTCGGCGCGATGGGGAAGGGG
>Ga0194127_10002376_pt1 | contig 25770 bp, 18 predicted proteins | sample TA2KigC100mmetaG_FD_148624 | JGI IMG/M metagenome (GOLD analysis project Ga0194127, IMG submission 148624) | Freshwater microbial communities from Lake Tanganyika, Tanzania - TA2015036 Kigoma Deep Cast 100m | ecosystem: Environmental > Aquatic > Freshwater > Lake | place: Tanzania: Lake...
CGCGCATGAGTCGCTCACCGTAAACAACCGGGATGTCATTTGCTTTTACCCAGCGTTGGTAGATGGCCAGGGCCACTGAGGGCTCGAAGCTCCACATCACCGTGCTGCCTTCTTCAATTTTCCGCCGCCGCCGGAATGCGGCAATCTCTTTCGGGGTTTCCCTGCTCCAATTAGCGTCGTTGCGGTAGTGCGTGGCGACATCCCGATAAAACTCACGCGAGACACCACCGATGTAAGAAGTCTTTTTGACAGCGTCATCGCCATGGCCGCCAATATCGGTCTCACCCAAGCCGCCGGTGGTCAGCCCTCCGATGCGCCGCCCCGGCTCGATGACAACCGTGCTCAAGCCCAAGCGCTTGGCCTGCACGGCGGCGGCAATCCCGGCGGAAGTGCCTCCGTAAATGACAAGATCGAACTTTTCCGTCCCGGCGGAAGCGGACGATGGCGAAAATACCGGGGCCTGTTCCGGCAGAGTGTGGCCGACGGCGGAGACCTTGGGCTTCTTCGCAGGCGCGTCGGCGGCGTGCAACGCAGCCAGTGGCGCGAGCAGCAGGGCGGTGAGGATGGTGAAGGTGCGCTTCATTTGGTCTTCGATTCTTTCTTGGTGGCTTTGGCCTTGTTTGCTTCGGTGTCGTCGTAGCCGGCGGCTTTACGCCCTTCGACGAGCTTCAGGGTCTCCGCGAAGATCGCCATGTCACCGGTGATGCGTGGGTCGCGCGTCTGCTGTTGATAGGTTTCCAAACGAACGCGAAGTTTTTGTTTCGCCTCGGCGAACTCGGGTTTGTCGGCGAGGTTCTGGAGCTGGTCGGGGTCGGCGACGCAGTCGTAGAGTTCCTCGCGGGGACGCGGGTCTTTGATGAGCTGGACGAATCGTTGCAGTTCCGGCCGTCCGGGATGCGCGGCGAGCAAGGGCAGCGCGTCGAGCTTCTCGGCGTTGGCGGCGTAGCGGTCGTCCGGCTGGACTCCGCGCCCGCTCGTGGCATAGCGCGGCGTGCTGCTGTAGTTCACGATGTAGGCGAAGCGGTCGTCGCGGATCGTTCGCGCGGCGATGTCGATCGGCGGCAGGTTGCCGTGCCATTCGATGCCGTTGACCGTGAAATCGCGCGCCGGGTCCACGCGGCCCGATGAGGTGGACAGCAGGGTCTTCAACACGCTCCGTCCGCTCATGTCCGGCGGCAACGGCAGCCCCGCAGCCTCAAGGATGGTCGGCGCAAGGTCGGGAAAGCCCACGAAGTCGCTGACGGTGCGGCCGGCGGGCGCTCGCGCGGGCCACATCATCGCCAGCGGCACGCGCACGCCCCAGTCATACAGATGCGTCTTCGCACGCGCGATGGACGTGCCGTTGTCGGCCGTGACGATGACCAGCGTGTTGGCGAGTTCACCGCGCTCTTCGAGCAGCTTGAGCAGCGCGCCGAGCGTGCGGTCGGCGTGCTGCACCTCGTAGAGGTAATTGGCGCGTTCGCGGCGGACGCCGGTCGTGTCCGGGATGAATCCGGGCAGCTTGACCTTGTCGAGGCCCAGGCCGAGTGCCTTGTGGTTGTCCGGCCCCCAGGGGCCATGCGGCTCGATGATGCCGGCCCAGAAATAGAACGGCTTGTCCTGCGCTTTGGCATCGAGGAACTGGGTGAAGTTCGCCACGTAGTCGATGTTCGAGATGCCCTCGGGCGGTGACTTGATGCGGACGCTGTTCCAAGCCTTGCCCGCGGGATCGGCGCGTTTGCCGGTGGGTTCCTTCACGCCGGGTCCCCAGCCTTTGCCGGTGTAGCCGGCATGGTATCCGGCCGCGGCCAGGTGTTCCGGCAGCGTGGCAAACTTCGTCGGCAACCAGGCTTGGATGAAGGCGCCCTGTTCCAGTTCCCAGAAGTTCCGTCCCGTAAGCAACGCCGCGCGCGCCGGAGCGCACGAGGGCGCCGAGCAGTAGCCGTGCGTGAACAGCACGCCTGCCTTCGCCACCCGGTCAAAGGCCGGTGTCTGCACGGAGCTGTTTCCGTAGGCGCTGCACTCCAGCCAGCTCTGGTCGTCATTGACAACGACGAGGATGTTGGGGCGTTTGGTTTCCGCTGCATGTGAAACCGCCAGCGGCGCGAGCAACAGGGCGGTGAGGAGGAGGAATCGAAAGGGGTGTTTCATGCAGGTCTTGGTGCTAACCGCGTCTCACAAACTCTGCCAGCATTTGCTGTGTCTGATTCCGCAAAACTGACGATGGTCACAAGCCGACGGTTCACTTTGGTGGTAGCAGCGTGTGAAGGATGACGGTGAACTTCAACCGATGGGTTTCGCCGCGTTTCACCTCTATGCGGCTTGATTCGCCCTGCTTCATGGCTTTGCGCCCGAAAGGATTTGCGACGAAGACCCCGTAGTCGCGGTTGTGCCACCAACTCGGGCGGAAGTTGGTGGGGTCGGGGATGATTTTGATGCCTGCTGGGGTGCCGCTGATGGTGCCTGAGTAGTCGCACCACTCGGCGGGCTGGCCCCAGGTGGCTTTGGCGGTGGTCGCGCCGGTGCTGCTCGTGATGCGGCCGCCGCTCTTTTGGGTGAGCGGGGTGGCCATGCGCACGCCGAGGCCCATTTCCTCCTGGTCGCCAAAGTAGAAGCCATCCATCTCCGGGGTGATGGCGGCGGCCCAGGTGAGGTGCAGCTCGTGACCTTTCGGAGAGAGGGTGAAATCGCAGCGCATCGTGGCCATTTTGGTGCCGTCGGCGGCGAGGAGCGAACTCACGGTGGCGAATTCGAGGCGATCATTTTTCCATGCGGGCGGCACGACGAAGGATTCTTGCTTCATCGTCGCCTTGTTGCGCCAGAAGTCCTGACCACTGATGGCGCCGAAGCCGAGCCACACGCCGGGGTGCAAGTCCGCATGGTCGGTCGCGTCCACGCCCTCCACGGGGGGCCAGGTGCGCGTGACGGGGATGCCGCCGGGCGCGCGCAGATTGGCGAAGAAGGGACGGCGGATGATCGTGTCGGCGAAGACGAACTCGCCGATCATCGCGCCGCTTTGCATGATGACGAGACTGTCCGGTTGCTCAACGACGCTTAAGGGAGAAGTGTCGGCGGGTTTCGCGGGTGCAGACGGTGCAGGTGCAGGCCGTTTGGGCCGTGTGGGTGCAGGCTGTGCGGGTGCAGGCTGTGCGGGTGCAGAGGGCTGCGCTGCGGCGACTGTTTTTTGTTCGGCGGTAAGCAGCCACTTGGCGATGTCCGCCACATCCTGCGGGCCGAGCAGGGCACCCATCGGCGGCATGGGGGAAACGGGCAGGGTTTCGTGCTTGGTGATGTCCTTCTCCGGGATTTCGACGACCTGTCCGCCGGCTACTCCGAGTCGCACGATGCTTCCGGTCGAGAGCAGCACGCCGAAATGGGATTTGCCGCCGGCCTCGACCGTGTGGGCGGCGAATCCCTCGGTGATGACGGCGTTCGGTTCGAGGATGGATTGCACGACATACTTCGGCTCCATGCGGGCGCCGAGATTGGTCAGGTCGGGTCCGAAGTTGATGCCGCGGTTGCCCACGCGATGGCAGGTGGCGCAGGCGGCGGAGTGGAAAAACAGCGCCTCGCCGCGGCGCGCATCGGCTTTGGCGAGAGCGGCCAGCGAGGCCTCCTCTGTGGTGGGCGCAGCCGGCGGTGTGAGCGGCTTCGGCTGGATGACGACGAAGTAATGGGCCTTCGGTCCGCCGAGCGCGGCGATGTTGCCGCCCAACGTGACTTTGCCCGCGGGAAAGTCTTTCGACCAAAGCCGGAACTGGGTGTCGCCCGTTGCCACGGTGAGGTCGGAGTCGGCGAAGGACTGCAGCCACTCGGGTCGCTGCTTGATCCGCACGTCGTGAGCGACGAAGACGGTGGAGGCGAGCGCGAGGTCGAAGGTCAATAAGGTTTGGCCGCGGGAGCCGTCATCTGCGTTGGAAGTGCGGATGATTTCCGCGCCGGCGAGCGACTCGGGCACGCGGGTGAAGGCGTAGGCGCGGTCGGTGTAGCTGGGCTTGCCTCGTTGCAGCAATCCGGACGCGTAGCGGCGATTGCTTTCGGCTTTGATGTTGGAAGCCAGCGGAGAGACCGGCGTCACGCCTTCAGTTGCCGTTGCTGTATCTCTCGCGCCCGCGCCGCCTTGGTCACTCGCGCCCGCCGCCCCGCCTTTGAAGACTGAGCCGAGTGGTTTCATCACGCCGCGTCCGAGGCCGAGTTGGGCCACTGTGGCGACGGTCTTGTCCGGGTCGTTCGCCAGCGGATTGAGGGCATCGGGCTTCATCGCTCCGAGGTCGAGCAGGCCAAGCAATGCGGCGGCGCGCACCGGGCCGCGTTTGTCCGCGAGCAAGGGCTGCAAGGTCGCCTCCCCGCCGAGGTCCCGCAGCGCCCGCCAGGTGGCGTAGTAGCAAATGCGCTCGCTTTCCGTGGCCGCATGATTCGTGAGGATAGACAGACAATCCTTCGCACCTGCCTGATGCGCGGCCTGGATGGCGGCAAGGCGCAGTCGCGGCTCCGGCGATGCGAGCAGCGCGGGCAGCAACTCCGGCAGCGCGGCGGATTTCACGAAACCGAGCGCCCGCACCGCCTGCATGCGGCGGTTGAGCGATGCAGCGCCATCGGTGGCGGTGCTTTGGAGAAACTTCTCGCTGCCGCCGAGGCGCGCCAGGGTCCACAAGGCCCAGGTTTCGCCCGCCGTCGGGAGAGTGGGTTCCTTCAATGCCGCAACGATGCCCCCCGCGACCGCCGCGCCGCGTCGGACGAGTTCATCCTGCGCATTGATGCGCCGCACCGGCAGCACGCTGGAGAACTCCGCGATGAGTTCCGCGACCGTCATGTCAGGCAGTTTCTTTGGCGATAGCGCGGGGAGTTTCGCCGCACCCTTCGGCATCACGCGGAAGACGCGGCCTTCGTTTTTCATGTTGCCGTCCTTGTCCCGCTCCACGCCATAGCCGCTGCTCCAGCCGATGATGTAAAGCGCGCCCTCCGGCCCGAATGCCATATCCACCGGACGAAAGAGCGATTTTCCGCCCGTGATGAAATCCTCCCACTGCCCGCCCTGCGGCTGCATCAGCGCGCCCTGCCATGTGGGGCGATACAACTGCGTCTTCTTGAAAAGCCAGTCGTTGATGAGCCACACGTCGCGAAATTTCTCCGGCCAGTTCGGCGCATCGGCGAAGAGCACGCCCGTGCCGCTGCCCAGAAATACGGGGCCGCTGATGGGCACGGTGGGTAGGTGATTTTCGCCCGTCCAATGCGGGCTCCACGCATGTGACCAGCCGAACTCCGCGCTGTAAAACGGCATGAAGAGGCGGTCGCCATCGCTCTGATCCTGGTCCGTGCTCAGCCAGTCGAAACCCGAACTGAAGCCCAGTCCGTATGGATTGCGCAGGCCTCGCGCCACGATCTCCAGATTCCGGCCCATGTCCTCGCAACGCAGGATGCCGCCCGAGCGCCCCCAGTCGTCCTCCGGATCATGGTAGGTGGACTTATAGGTCTGCCGGGTGAAGGTTTTCGGCGCGGGAAAATCCGGCGCACCCTTCGGCCCGGGCACGCCCCACAAGTCGCGGAAAGGCTTCGGCGCGATGCGGTCCGGCTCGTCCTTTTTCCAGTCTTTGATGACGAACCCCTTGCTGTTGCCCTTGCTCATGTAGAGCCGGCCATCGGGCGCCCAGTTCAGCCCGTGCAGCGCGTGCTCGATATTGCCGAGGTCGGTGAAGACGCGGATGTATTCGTCCGCCACGTCATCGCCATCCGTGTCGCGCACCACCGTGAGGTCCGGAGCATTCGCCACCCAGAGATCCTTCCCATGCCAGGCAAGGCCTTGGATGCAGTTGAAGCCGGTGGCAAACGTCCGCACCGCATCCGCCACGCCATCGCCGTTGGTGTCATCGAGAATGACCACGCTGTCGGGTGGTGTGCCGGGCTTCGGCTTGCGATACTGTGGCCCGTGACTGACGAACATCCGCCCCCGCTCATCGAACGCGATGGAGCACGGATTCCGCACCATCGGCTCGCGGGCGAAAAAGCTCACCTCCAGCTCCGGCGGCACCGCAGGCAAGGCCCCGCGGTCCGCAGAAGGATCCGCAAACGCCGAAGCGGCGGTGGCCGTGGCGGAGAACCCCGCGAATGCAGCGAGGAGAAGCGGAAACAATCGGATGTGCGTCATGGGGTTCATAGTTTGAAAAGTTGACGTGCATTGCCGGCGAGGATCTTCGCCTCGGTGGCAGGCGGGAGCTGGAGGCTGCGGAGAGGATCGAGAATCTCCTTCGGCTGCACCCAGGGATGGTCGCTGGAGAAGAGCAGCCGGTCCGCGCTGCTGAAATCGAGGGCGAAGCGCATGGCCTCGGGCAGCGGCGAGACGATGTCCATGTAGATCGAGCGGAGGTATTCGCTGGGCTTGCGCTGGAGGTTCTGCGGGCCGCGCTTGAGCACGTGCAACTGATGATCCATGCGTCCGCAGATGTAAGGCAGCGTCCCGCCGAGATGCGGGCAGACCAGCTTGAGCTTCGGATGCCGGTCGAGCAGGCCGCTGGCGATGATGCGGGCCATCGCGATGGTGTTCTCGAACATGTTGCCAAGGGTGCTGGTGAGTTCGTAGCCCTTCACCTGTTCGGTGGTCATGGGTTTGGACGGGTGCAGCAGGATGGGCAGGCCCAGTTCCTCGGCGCGAGCGTAGAGCCAGTGGAACTGCGGCTGATCGCACCACACGCCGGCGAGGTTCGTGTAGAGCAGGATGCCGACGAACCCGAGCTTCTTCACGCAACGATCCAGTTCCGCCGCGGCAGCCGCCTCGTTCTGCAACGGCAGCGTGCACAGGCCGCGAAAGCGTGTCGGATGTTTCGCAATGACGCCCGCGAGCGAATCGTGAATGACCTGCGCGACGGCCGGGCCGTCGTCGCCAAACCATTCGGGACCGGGATCGTTGTTGCTCAGGAGCGTGATGCCGATGCCGCTGGCATCCATCGACGCGAGCTTGGCCTCCACGCTGAGATACGGCGGCGGCACCTTGCGCAGCCAATCACCCATCTTGAGAAACGTGGTGCCGTCGCGGTCATACACGAGCGGGTCCGCTTTGCGCCGACGCATCAGGTCGAGCACTTCGGGAAAGAACAGGTGACTCTGGCAGTACACCAGGCCGCCGGTGAGCCGGGCGGCAGGTTCCTTCTCCGCGCCAACAAGCGGTAGTGAAGCCATCGCGGAGCCTGCTCCGGCGGAGGCGAGGAAACGGCGGCGGTTCATGCCTTCAAAGGTGGAGTGTGGCCTGTTTTTCATGGCAACGGAGAGTTACCAAAGTTCTTTGCTCATGTTATCCGGCGCGAACCAGATGACCCCAAGACCGAGCGCGTAGATCATCGCGCAGATCGTGCCGACCTTGGCGTAGTCGCCGCCGAGCGCGGTGAAGAGCAGGCCGGCGAACAGCACGCCGACGGCGGTGGCGAAGCGACCCGAGTTGTAGGCGAGGCCGCTGCCGGTGGCCCGCACTCGCGTCGGGAACAGCTCCGGCAAATAGAGCGCCAGCCAGCCGAAGAAGAGCGTGGAGACACAGCCCTGCGCGAAGACCACCGTGTGAAATCCCGGCTGCAGCGGCGCGGTGAGTTGGAACATGGCCACCGTCAGCGCCACCGCGCCGAGGCTGATGAGGAAATAGCTGCGGCGATGCCCGAGCCACGCGGCGAGCTGCGCTCCGGTAAAACTGCCGATCACCGCGCCCAGCGCCCACCAGCCCTGCGTGGCCGCCTTGTAACCACCGTGCGTGGTTCCGGCCACTTGATCGGCCCAGGGAATCATCCATTTGCTCGCCGACCACGCGCCGACCATCGGGATCGCACTCACCGCGATGCCCACCAGCGTGAGGCGAATCAAGCCGGGTGAGAACAGCTCGCGCAACGGCGTGGACGGACCTTTCGCCGCGCCGCGCGAGGCCAGCCAGCGGGGGGATTCCGGCAGCGCGACGAGGACGAACACACCCAGCAAGGCCGGCGCGCCCGCGAGTTGGAAGAGCCAGCGCCACGACTCCGGCGTCACCGGCCAGGCACGGGCCAGTTGCGAGAGCATGAGGATGCCGGCATTCAGCCCGGCCATCATTGCGCCGGAGACGAGCGGACGTTTCGCGCCCGGCCAGCATTCCGAGACCAGCGCGATGCCATTCGGCCACAGTCCGCCCACGCCGAGGCCGACGAGAAAGCGCAGCACCAGCATTTGCTCCTGCGTTTTCGCCCACGCGCCGAGGGCCGCGAAGACCGAGTAAAACAGAATGCTCACGCCCATCGCCCGCGCCCGTCCGATGCGGTCGCCGAGACTGCCGAGGAAGATGCCGCCTAGGGCCGCGCCCAGCATCAATGCCGCCGTGAAGCGGGCGAACCAGTCGCCGCCGAGCGCGGGCGTGAAGTCCGCGCCCAGCAGGCTCTTCGACACCGAGAGGGAGGCCACCGGCATGAGGCCGAGTTCGACGCCATCGAAGACGAGGGCGAGAAAGCAGACGACGAGGACGAGCCGCCGCTGAGGGGAAGAAAGTTCGGGAGTCTGGTTCATGAGGCTCTCTTCCGGATCACTTCGATGACGGCGCTGTTGTCTTCGGCGCCGAGTCCCACCGTTTCCGCCTGCTCCAGCAAGCGACGATGCGCCTCCGTGAGCGGCAGTCGCAGTCCGGCCGAGTCGCCGGCCTGCTGGATGAGCCGAACATCTTTCAGATGTTGGGACAGCCGCGCCACCGGGCTAAACTCGCGCTCGATCATCTTCCTCCCCTTGCTGTCCATGATGCGGGAAGCCGCCGCACTCGACTGCAACACGTGCAGCGTTTGCCGGAGATCGAGTCCCATCCCCTCGGCCAGGGCCAGCCCTTCGGCCAGAGCCGCGCGATTGAGGCCAAGGACGAGGTTGGTCACCAACTTCATTCTGGCACCGTGCCCGCAGGCGCCCACATGGATGACCGAGCCACCGAAGGCTTCAAAAAGACCGGCGCACCGCGCGTAATCCGCCGCCTCACCGCCCACCATGCAGAGCGCATTGCCGCTCCGCAGTTGCTCGCTGCTGCCGGAAACCGTGGCATCCAGATAAGCCACGCCCAGTGGCCGCAGCCGCTCCGCAAACCGCACCGCATCCACCGGCTCGCCTGTCGTGGTATCGAGAATCAACTGTCCCGGCCGCAGCTCCGCGCCCACCTCATCCAGCACCGCTTCCGCCACCCGGGAGTCCGGCAGACTCAGCACCACGCAGTTGCAGGACCGCAGCACCGCCGCCGCACTCTCCGCCGCCTCCGCGCACGAAGCTGCCAAGCAGTCGGCATCACGGTCCCAGCCCCGCACGCGAAATCCCGCCGCGAGCAAACGCTCCACAATGGCCGTGCCCATGAGGCCCGTGCCGATCAGTCCGATGGTGTCGCCCGGTGGAATCATTCGTCCCGATGCTATCAGTTGCGCCATGAACCGTCCATGCGCGAACTGCCCGCATCCATGCGATTTCTGCCAGCCGGATCAACCCAGCGGTTCCCGCCGGAACTGCGTGGGGCTCAGGCCAGAAGCCTTGCGGAAGAAATGGCTGAAGTAGAACTCGCTGGAGAAATGCAGCCGCGCGGCGACTTCCTTGATCGTGAGCGTGGGATCGCCCAACAGACGCCGCGCCTCGTCCAGACGGGTGCGTCGCAGAAAGTCGTGCAAGGTTTCCGAGCGCGAGGCTTTGAACACATCCCGCAGCCGGGAATAGCTCACCCCGGAGATCTTTGCCAGCGCCGCCGCCTGCCAGTCGCGATCCGGCTGGGCGAACACAGCCTCCAGCACCCGGCGCACGGGCTCCGGAGTCGGTGCGGCCGCAGCCTGGAAGAGTTCGCGTGTCGCCGCCAGCCGGCCGAGCACCTCGTTGATCGTCTCATGCGCCCGCCACTCCCAGTCGGCCGGTCGCTGGCGGACCAACTTCAGCAAGACGCGTTGCGCCCGTTGGAGCGCGGCCAACTCGCGCTCGCCCTGAAAAGCAAAGGCCACGTCATTGCCCAGCGCCTCACGCCACGCATCCATGCCTGGGCCATGAAAGCGAAAGCCCGCCGTCTCCAAGCGCCTGCCCTCATCTGGGAGGTAGCTGCGCGGCTGCCGCAAGTCCACGAGCCAGCATCCCTGGCCCGGCGAAACGTTCAGCCTCCGGTCGCCCGTCACGAGCAGGCCACTGCCACGCACCACCCAGAACAGATGCAGCCCCGCCTTGTCCGCTCCCGCGTGATGCTCCGGCTCATCTCGCCAAACCCGGCCAACCGACAGCACATGCCAGAGCAACCGCCGCGCTTGGGGCGAGGGCTCGGCTGTGATCAGATTGGCAAACGAAACAGGCATCCCAAATCAGGCTCTGAAGTTGAGAACGCCAGGGTATTCCTTCGGCAGCGTTTCCGCAGCAGGCGACCATTGTACCTGGGAGAGAATGCGGGCGCTTGAGACTGCGCGTTCATGCCAGCTTTGCGGGGCAGTGCTGGACGGAAGAGGCCCCGGCTTCTCCCCAGCCCGCACCGCCAGTGGCGCGAGCAGCAGGGCGGTGATGAGGGAGAGAGTGTGTTTCATGGTGAACGAGATTTTCATTGGTCGTCTTCTCCATCGTTCCAAAAGCCTCGGAACACCTGGATGGGGCTGGCGATATCCGGATCGGTGCCATTCGGGGCGGCTTTCCATTGCCAGAAATCCTTGAAGAGCGCGGCGGGGTCGGGCGTGGCGCGGCCTTTCCAATAGGCACGGTCGTGCTCGAGGATGCTGGCGCGGGACTGCTGCCACTCGCGGTTCATTTGGGCGAACCACGCGTCCTGCTTCTGCGTAAGCGATTGCACGATCTCGGGATGTTGCGCAGCAAGGTCATGTTTCTCGGCGGGATCGGCATCGAGATCGTAGAGGCGTGGCGACGGTTGCGGTGACGTCGTGGGCGCGTCGAGCTGGCGGTCGAGCGTCATTTCCCAATGCGGCTGCACGACGCCGCGCAGGTAGGAGGGATTGTCGCGCGCAGTATCCTTTTTCAATGAAGCCTCGTCGCCAGGCCAGTAGAGCTTCCAGCGACCCTCGCGAACAGCGGCGTTGCAGTTCGACACAGGCGCGTAGCGATTGCGCTGAAAGAGCAGCGTGCGCTGTGTGAGTGCTGGCGTCGGTTTGCCGAGGAGGAGCGGCATGATGTCGAGCCCGTCGAAGGCCTTTGCATCAGGCGGAGCGGCTGCGCCCGTGAGCGCGAACAGCGTCGGCAGCCAGTCGCAACCATGCACAGGGGTCGCGATGACCTGACCACCGGGGATGTGGCCTGGCCAGGCGACGATGCCGGGCACACGGACGCCACCTTCGAGCACATCCTGCTTTTCGCCGGAAAAACCACCGTTGAAGCGCCGTTGCGAGCCATGCCGGGGGTCGGGCCCCAGCACCGGACCATTGTCGCTGGTGAACACGATGACGGTCTTCTCCCACTGGCCTTCGTCCTTGAGCGTCTGAAACACGCGGCCCAGTCCGCTGTCCATGGCCTCGATCATCGCATAGGTCACGGCCACCGCCTCGCTGGCGTCTTTCCCAAGGCGCTGGCGGTATTTCTTCACCAATGCCTCAGGAGCCTGCAATGGGCCGTGAGGCGCGTGATGGGCGAGAAAGAGGGCGAAAGGTTTTCCTTCCCGCCCACGGATGAAGCGGATGGCCTCGTCATTGAGCGCGTCGGTCAGGTAGCGGCCATCGTGTGGCGCGGCGGCATCGTTGCGCAGCAGGTTCCACTTCCAGTAATCCTGTCCACCATTGGGGAAGCCGTAGAACAGATCGAATCCGCGCCGGTGCGGCAGGAGGTCGCGGCAATAAAGCCCGTTGTGCCATTTACCGATGAGCGCACTGGCGTAACCCGCATGGCGGAAGTAGTCGCCAAAGGTCTTTTCGGACAAATCGAGCCTGTCCAGCCCACGATTGCTCGGCACATCCACCGCGCCCGTGCGATGGTTATATCGCCCTGTCAGATATCCGGCCCGTGCGGGAGAGCACAGAGGCGAGGGAGAATAATGCGCCGTGAGCCGCGCACCTTCCTTCGCGAGCGAATCGAGCACCGGCGTGTCGATATGCGGATTGCCGTAGCACTGCAAGTCACCCCAGCCGAGATCGTCGGCAAGGATGAAGAGGATGTTGGGTTTCGATGCGGGCTCAGCCGCATGCAGCGCAGCCAGCGGCGCGAGCAGGAGAGTGGTGAGGATGAGTTTCATGGCGTGAACTTCAACTTGCCACAATACAACGCCGAGTGGCATTCGTGAAGTCCAGGGCCGCGAAGACCGTGGCTACCAACGGCGCGAGACGAGATTTCATGGCATTGATTCTATCATTTGGGGACCTTGTCTGTCAGCCGAAGTTCGTCGGGATGTGGGACGATCCTCCCGCCACCCGTGCGGTTGAGCGCGAGCGGCGAAGGTGCCTCCAATTGCTGCAGGGCAGTCCCGCATATTGACCCTATCCTTTTCCACGCCAACAGGTTCGACAAACTCGCCCCCGTCCCCATCTGTACCCTCTGACGGGGAGAAAATAGCCACCGTGTTACGTTTTTCCCTATCTGGTTACGTTGTTAGCGTTGGCTTTTGCGGTTCGCGCGTGGCATCGTTTTCGCAGTAACCATGTCTTCGCCTTTGCCGCTGCACCCAACGCGATGGTTTGATTTTTCAAAGCGACTCGCCTCGATCGCCGTGTACGGCGTGGCGCTGGCGGTGGCGCAGGTCAGCCAGGCGACCGTGACGCTTGCCCCGCTGTTTCGCGATGGCGCGGTCTTGCAGCGGGACGCGGCGCTGCCGGTGTGGGGTCGCGCCCAGCCGGGCGAGGCGATCGAAGTGATGTTCAAGGGGGCATCGCGCAAGACGGTCGCCGACGCGGACGGACGCTGGACTATTACCCTGCCGCCGCAGAAAGTTTCCACCGAGCCGGCGGAACTGGTGGTTATCGGTCGCGTAGCGGTGCGGGTGCGCAACGTGCTGATCGGTGACTTGTGGCTGTGTTCGGGACAGTCGAACATGGGCTTCGTCGTGTCGCGCGGACTGAACGCGGAGAAAGAAATCGCGGAAGCCAACTTTCCGTTGATCCGCTGCTTTGAGGTTCCGCAGGTTCCCGCGGTTGAGCCTGTGGACACGAGCAAAGGGAAGTGGGTGCGTTGCAGTCCTGAAACGGCCGGTGATTTTCCCGGGGCGGCATTCTTCTTCGCGCGGGAAATGTTTCAGCACCACGGCGTGCCGATCGGGCTCTTGCACGCCAGTTGGGGCGGCACGCAGATCGAATCTTGGATGAGAGCGGACGCACTCGCAGCGGATCCCGCGTGGGCGACTATCCAAGCGGCGTGGCGGAAGCGTCTTGCGGATTACCCCAGGAAACTGGAGAACGCTAAAATGGCGACGGCCCGTTGGGAAGCGGCCTCGAAAGAGGCGTCGGCCGCAGGGCGACCGTTTACCGACCCGAAGCCGGCCGCGGCGGAAGGGCCGGGCAGTCGGTGGATGCCGGCCAGCCTCTATAACGGCATGATCGCACCGTTTGCGCCGGCGGCGTTGCGCGGCGTGCTCTGGTATCAAGGGGAGGCGAATGCGCCCCGCGCTTCGGAATACGCGAGCTTGTTCCGGGGATTGATCCAGCAGTGGCGCGCTGCGTTCGGACAGGGTGACTTGCCGTTTTATTTCGTGCAGTTGGCCAATTTCAACCGGGAGAGCGATGCGACGCGCACGACGTGGGCGCACTTGCGCGAGGCGCAGGCGGAGGCCCTGGCCCTGCCCAAAACGGCGATGGTCGTGGCGATCGATATCGGCGAGGTGAACGACGTGCATCCCCGGAACAAGCAGGAGGTCGGGCGTCGCTTTGCATTGATTGCACGATACCAGTTGGAAGGCGATGCGGTTGACTGTTCCGGACCGGTGTTCAAAGCCGCCGTGCGCGAAGGCGCCGCCTTGCGGGTGAGTTTCGTCCACGGCGAAGGCCTGCATTCGCGCGCGCAGCCCATCGTGGGTGTGGAGATCGCCGGGGCCGATCGGCGGTTCCATCCCGCGACAGTGCGAATCGACGGGGAAACGTTGGTGGTGTCGTCGGAGAAAGTGTCTGAGCCGGGGGCGGTGCGTTATGCCTGGCACAATTTTCCCGAGGCCTGCCTTTTCGGTCGGAGCGGTTTGCCCGCAGCTCCGTTTCGCTCGGAGCGTTGGTGAACCAGGTTGCTTACCCTGATGCCTTTCACGCTTCCACCTACACGTCCGCGCGGACACTTTCGCTGGACCATCTGCGCCCTCGTTTTTTTTGCGGTCACGATCAACTACATCGACCGGCTGGTGTTCGGCATCCTCGCGCCGGAGCTTCAGAAAATTTTTCACTGGAGCAACGCCGACTACACGCACATCGCGTTCTGGTTCGAGGTGGCGTATGCGATTGGACTCGCGTGTTTCGGACGCGTGCTGGACTGGATCGGCACGCGTCGCGGCTTCGCGCTTTCCCTCACGGGCTGGAGCCTTGCCGCGGCCTTGCACGCGATGATGAGCACGATCGCAGGATTCAGTGCCGCGCGATTTTTCCTGGGATTGACCGAAGCCGGCGTGTTCCCCGCCGCCGTCAAAACCGCGGCGGAGTGGTTTCCGCGGAAGGAACGGGCGTTGGTCACGGGCATTTTTAATGCGGGCAGCAATGTGGGCGCGGTGGTCGCCCCGTTGCTTGTGCCGTGGTTGTTCCTCACTTACGGGTGGCAGTGGGCTTTTATTGTGACGGGGGCGATCGGGTTTGGTTGGCTCGTGTTTTGGCTGTGGCTGTATCGCCCGCCGGCGCTGCATCCCAACGTCTCAGCGGAGGAACTCGCCTACATCCAAAGCGATCCGCCCGAGCCCGTGCAAGAAAAGATTCCGTGGCTGACATTGCTCCGGTTGCGGCAGACATGGGCGTTCATCGTGGCGAAATTTTTCACGGATGCCGTCTGGCGTTGGTATCTCTATCTGCTGCCGCTGTTTTTTGCTCAGAATTTCAAACTCGACATCAAGAACTTCGGCATGCCCTTCATCACGATCTACTTGATGGCCGACGTGGGCAGCGTTGGCGGTGGTTGGTTGTCATCGTGGCTGCTCGGGCGTGGCTGGTCGGTGAATGCGGCGCGAAAGCTGGCGATGTTCGTGTGTGCGCTGTGCGTGCTGCCCGTTATGTTTTCGGCGGTGGTCTCCAATATGTGGATCGCCGTCTTTTTTGTCGGATTGGCGGCGTCCGCGCACCAGGGATTTTCGTCGAACCTGTTTACCACGGTGTCCGACATGTTTCCCAAGCACGCCGTCGGCTCGGTGGTGGGAATCGGCGGCACTGCGGGTGCGCTGGGCGCGATGCTGTTGCTGACGATCACCGCGAAATTGTTTGCCGGCTCCTCGGCGGCGGGCAACACGTCGGTTTACACTACACTTTTCGTCATCGCAGGCTTCGCCTACCTTGTGTCGCTCGCGGCGATGCATGTTCTTTCGCCCAAGCTGCAACCCGTCGCGGGAAATGACATCAAACGATAAAGGCCCGTTCGCCATGAAATCTCCCTTCAAGATCCTCTACAGCAACGACACGGTTAACACCGTGAGTTGCACCAGCCCTTATCATGCCAAAGGAGAACCGTTCTCGCAGCGGATTCTCGAAGCGTCGGTCGACGAGACCGGTGGCACCGGCATCGATGTGCACATGCTGCAACCCGGCCTCAGCATGGTGCCGTGGTGGAAGAGCAAACAATATCCCTACGCGGAGCACATCCGTTGGTATGAGACAACCTACGGCGCGAGTGTGCGCGACAATCCCTATGCGCGCTACATGCTCGAAGGCGGCGACATGGTGGGTGCTTTTGTGACTCGCTGCCGTCGCGTGGGAGTCGCGCCGTTTATTTCGCTCCGGCTCAACGACAGCCACGGCAAGGAATTCGTCGATACGCCCGGCGGCGGCAACATTTCGGAGATTCCGGGTTACTCGCTCCACTGCGTAAACCGCTTCTACAAAGACCATCCTCAGTTTCGCATTGATCCCGACCCGGCGAAGGTGAGCAAGGAGCATTGGAACACGCGCGTGCTCAACTGGGGCAATCCCGAGGTGGTGGATTGGATGTTCGGTTTCATCGCGGAGATCGCTGAGAACTACGACATCGACGGAATCGAGTTGGATTTTATGCGGCACTGCAATTTTTTCCGCGTAAACGAAACTACGTTCGCCCAGCGTGCTGCCGTGATGACTGCGTTTGTGAAACGGGTGCGCGGGTTGCTCGACCGCACCGCCAAGCCCGGCCGGCATCGCTGGCTCGGCGCGCGCATCCCTGCCTATGCGATCGCGCTGGAGCCGCTCGGCCTCGACCTGGGCGCGATGACGGCGGCGGGCTTGGAGATCCTCAATCTCTCGCCTTACTACATGACGGCGCAGCAAGTGGACGTCGCGGAAATCCGCCGCCGTGCTCCGGATGCCGCGATTCATCTCGAACTCACGCATTCCGTCGCCGCGGTGGGGCGTGTGCCCGGCGCTTACGACAACACTCTGTTCCTGCGCACGACGGACGAGCAATTCTCCACGGCGGCGCACCTCGCATACTCGCGCGGCGCGGATGGTGTTTCGGCGTTTAATTTTGCCTACTATCGCGAATTCGGTGCGCCGGGGCGCGGGCCGTTTCACGAGCCGCCGTTTCATGTGTTCGAAAAGCTGCGCGACCGCGCGTGGGTCGCGGCACAGCCGCAACATTATTTTCTTTCCGGAGGCGCTTCGTGGGCGGCGTTGCTTGGGCGTCCGCAGGTGCTGCCGCGAACCATGCGGTCCGGCGGCGAGGCGATTTTCCCCTTGGACCTCGCCCCGCCGGCCGGCGGTTGGCAGCGGGGAGGTCGCCTGCGCATCCGCGCGCGAGACGATCTGGCGGCCGGCGAATGGAGTGCGCGATTCAATGGCGAGCCGCTCATGTCCACTGAGGATCGCTCCGCGCCGTACGCGACGCGCTACGATGCCGCTCATTTGGCAGCGCCGGAAAAGATGCGCGCTTGGATGCTGCCCGCGCACGTGTTACGCGAAGGCGCCAACACGCTCGAAGTCTTTTTTACGAAGGGACCGAAAAGCGCGGTGCTCGAATACATCGATTTGGGACTTCGCTGAGTGCGGCAACGAAATCAACTTGTCATGAAACTGAACAAACACGTGAATGCGGCGCAAACGATCGAACAGGCGGGCGTGGTGTCTATCATCCGGATGGACGACCTTGAAGCCGTGAGCGACATTGCCGGTGCCCTTTATCGGGGAGGCGTGCGTTGCTTCGAGATTCCGATGACGGCGGCGAACGCCGCGGAGATCATCGAGGTGTTGCTCAAGCGGCTGCCTGCTGATGCCGTTATCGGTGCGGGCACGGTACTGACGGCGGACGATGCGGAGAAGATCATCGCCGCGGGCGCGCGTTTCATCGTGAGCCCGCATTTCGAAGCCGAGGTCGCGGCCGTGTGCAAAGCGCGCGGCGTGGCGTTGATTCCTGGCGCGTTTTCTCCTCAGGAAATTTACCACGCGTGGAAGGCCGGGGCCGATATCGTGAAAGTATTCTCCATTCGTCCTCTTGGACCGGGCTATTTGAGTGACATCTCCGGACCGTATCCGGACATCAAGCTGATGCCCACCGGCGGAATTACTTTGGAGAATGCCGCGAGCTTCATCAAAGCTGGCGCTTGTGCGATTACGATCGGGCGCGATATCATCGGCAACGGGCCTTGGGACGGGGCGGCGTTGGAGGCCATCACCCATCGCGCGCACACGCTCGTGGCCACAATCCAAAAACTCAAAGCTGCTGACGGCCTTGCAGCGGACATTGGAAAACCATGAGCAAACGGATCGTGTTGTTCGGGGAGTTGCTGCTGCGCTTGAATCCGGAGGGATTCGCGCGGCTCGTGCAGGCGGATCGTCTGCAGGTCTACTACACGGGTGGCGAGGCCAACGCGGGGGCGTCGCTCGTGAAGTGGGGTCATTCTGCCAGCATGGTGTCGTGCGTTCCGGCCCACGAGATGGGCGACGCCTGTGTGAACTACCTGCGCCGGTTTGGAATCGATACGCGATACGTGCAGCGCGCGGGTGAACGACTCGGATTGTTCTACGTCGAGACCGGCGCGAGCCAGCGGCAGTCCATGGTCATCTATGATCGCAAGGAATCCGCGTTCACCACGTACAGCGACGACGGTCTGGATTGGGCCGAGGTGCTGGCAGGCGCGGACTGGTTCCATTTCACCGGCACAGCCCCGGCGGTGGCCCGGCGCCTGGTGCCGGTGTTGACCCGCGCCTGCACCGCCGCACAGCGGCTGGGCATTCGCGTGAGTTGCGACCTGAACTACCGCGCGAAGCTGTGGACTCCACAAGAGGCGGCCGAGTCCATGGCCGGCTTGCTGCCGCTGGTGAACGTCTTCGTTTGCGGGGCCGAGGATGCCGCGGCGATCTTTGGCGTTCAAGGGGATGAGGATCTGGCCGTTGCCGCGCAACTGGCCGGCCGTTTTGGGTTCACCCACGTGCTCATGCCCCGGCGCGAAAGCCGATCAGCGTCCCACAACACGATCAGCGCGTTTCTCTGGCACGCCACACAATTTGCAGTCAGCCGGACCCATGAGATTCCCCACATTGTCGACCGCATCGGTGCGGGCGACGCAATGACCGCCGGCTTGATCCACGGACTGGCCGAGGGATGGACTTTGCCGCAGACGGTCGACTTTGGCGTGGCCGCCTCCTGCCTGAAACATTCGGTACCCGGTGACTTCGGATTGGCAAGTCTGGAGGAAGTACAGGCGCTCGCGGCCGGCAGCGCGTCGGGTCGCATTCAGCGCTGATTACCGATCATGACCGTGAAATCCGACCGCGAAAACATCCTGCGCGAGCTTAACGGCTGGCTGTCGTCACCGTCCACGCGGCAGGTCGTGCGGATCTTGGAAGGCAAGCGGCCGGCAAAGGAGCAACCCTCGTATTTCAAGGAAGAGCCGAGATTGGTCATCGCGCTGGAGGGTACGGGCCGGTACATCACGATCGAGCACGGCAAGGAGATGATGTTCGACCTGGCGCCGGGTCAGGTGCTCTACCTCGCGCCATGCACCTGGAGCTGCCCGCTGCCGGAGATGCCCTATCGCTCGCTGGCCATCACGCTCCGGCCGGACTTCACGCGGGTAACCATCCACTCGCGAAAGGCGATGCGCAAAAACGGCACCATTCCCTGGCGTTACCTCGCTGAATGGCAGACATCGGCGGCGCTGGGCTCACGGGGCGACCACCTGCTGAAGTTGCTCGCGGATTCAACGCCGCCGCGCCTCGGAGCGAGGACCTACAATCTTTACAGTGAAATCCTCATCTCCGAGGTTGCGGGACTGGTTGAGGACGCTACGGAACTCGGACGCTCCCATGAAACGATCCTCTGGCATTCCCTATGCGACTACATTTCCGCCCACTGGTCCGATCCGGACTTCAGCCGGGAAAAGGCCGCCGAGTTCTTCAACCGGCACCCGAACCACATCTCCCGTTTCTTCCACCAGCATACGCGTCAGAACTTCCGCGCGTATGTGAACGAGATCCGCCTGAAGCGCAGTTTGCAGTTTCTCGGCGACCTGCGCTATAATGTCACCGACGTGGCGAACCTCTGCGGCTTTACCAACCTGCAATATTTCATCCGCTGTTTCCGGCAGCGCTTTGGGCTCACGCCGGGCGAATACCGCAAGCGGCGGGTAGATTGATCCTTCCCATGAAAATCCTTTCCTGTTTCCCGCGCGGCAGCCGCCGTACCTTTCTGAAAAATCTCGGGGGAGTCCTGATGGCCACCACCGTGCCGGGCAGGCTGGCCGCCGTGGAACGGTCGCGGGCCGCGCCCGTGGCAACTGCGGCCGCGAACTCGGCTTCCCCGGCTCCAGCTCCGACCACAATGGATTGCGACGATTGGAACGAACTGTCAGATCCCGGTTGGTCCGGCTAGGCGCTCGTAGCGGCTGGCACCCCCCTGCGCTGTCCTTGGGAATTCCCATCTCCCCCAACACCCGCTCCACCCGCACGGCAGCCTCGGTCTCATGACCCCGGACGAGTTCGCCGGGAAGCCTGTCGACCGGCGTGCTCACCTGTTGACTCTTGTAGCAGGTTAATCATAACACTTAGCCACCCCCTGAAATAAGCCTCGCTGGACCAAAAACGGTTTTATCCCAGGACGCAAGCGGTGGTTTTGAACTGGATCATGGCTCCTTGTTGTTCACTTGCGGTTCAACCCTCATCGCGTGGTGATCCATTCGAGGTTGAAGCGGGCGAGGGTCAAGTTGGCGTAGGCCCAGTCGCGCTTGCGTTTGATCTTCGGCTTGTCGGTGCCGCTTTCGTAAAAGCAGAGCACGGTGCCGTCGGGCAGGACGGCGAGGTCGCTGTAGGCGCTGGGGCCGGGTTGGAGCGTTTTGAAAAGGGTCCAGGTTTGGCCGTCGTCGCGGCTGAGGTGGATCGTCACATCGAGCCGGGCGGCGTGCTCGCGGTCGGTGGTGTGTGGATGGGAGAAAAGCAGGAGCGGTCCTATCAGATCGGCGCTGCCGGGATGCGCGATGATGCCGGCCATGCAGCCGGGTTCGAGCAGTTCATCGGCAAAGACGGGTTTGGACCAGTTCGTGGCACCATCCGCGCTGCGCGTGACGAGGCGACGGCTCTCGGCGTGACTGTTGCGTGCGGTGAGCAGGACGCCACCATCGGAAAGCGGGGCGATGTTGGGCTCGCCCGCATCGGGAATGGCGATGCCGCCGCGTTTCCAGGTCTTTCCAGCATCGTCGCTGATGAGGGTGCCAACCGCTTTTCGTAGCGGCGCTTTTTTCTCATAGGTGGCCATCCAAAACGGCACGCAGAGACGCCCGCTTTTCATCTCGATGGCATGGCCAGGACCGGTGGCGATGGCCTGCCAGTCGAGTTCACCGCGAAAGGCATCAAAGGCGGCCGTGATCTCCTGCGGCGTGCTCCAGGTCACTCCATCGTCATCGCTGCGGAGGTGGAAGGCACGCATGTATTCCACGCAGTAGAGGAGATGCACGCTGCCATCGCGGGCGGCGATGGCGACGGGGTTATTGACCGTCTGCTCGTCGGGGCCGCCCATGTCTTTGCCCTGCTTCTTGGAGGGCATGTGAGGATTGCGCGGAAGTCGCGCCCCGAGGTGGGCGACCTGTCTCGCGGCTGAGAAGGTCTTGCCGCCATCGGTGCTGCGGCGCAGATGGATCTCGATCTCGCCACGATCCGCGTCGCTGAACTTCCGTGCCTCGCAGTAGGCGAGCACGCTGCCCTTGGCGGTGACGACGATGCCGGGAATGCGGTAAAGCGTGAAGCCATCGGAACGCTCGGTGAAGAGAATGGTCTTCTCCAGAAGCGGCTCGGCGGCGGAGACACTCAGGCAAAAGAATGCGGGCAGGAGAATCCTCAGAAGCCCAAAAACAGGCTTCGATGGAGCCCGACTGGGAATCATTCTTCCGCCCTCATTTTTCTTCCTGAAATCCAACGCGTTCATGGCTGCTTCTTCTTTTTCTTCTTCGAGGGTTTGGACGGCGAAGCGGGCGTGGTGGGCTCTTTGCCGAAGAAATAGTCGGGATAGCCCCAGGTGAGCTGTTTGCCCTCGGACTTGGATTTCACGACGCTGACCTCGGTGGTGAGGCGGGTGAGGTTTTTGGCGTCCAGGAGTGGATCGTGGGTGTTTTGACGCCACTGCGTGAGCGCCTGCGCGAGTTCGCCGAGCGTGGCGGCGTGTTCGGGTGCCGTGGCGAGATTTTGAAACTCGTGAGGATCGGTTTGCAGGTCGTAAAGCTCGTAGCGCGGCGGCTTTTCCATTACGGCGTAGGCGGTGCGGACCTCGGGTGATGCGGCTGCGATGGCTTTGGGGATGTAGGCGTCGAAATCCGTCTCTCCGTGCTTTTTGGCGGCGGTTTCGAGCTTGCGGATGGTATCGGCGTAATCGGGATTCAACGTGTCGGGCAGCAGATTCTCGATCAGTTTGAAGCGCTGCGCGCGCACACTGCGCTGCGGATGGTAGTTCGAGGCGGCGGCATGGGTGTGATACTCGGCGAAGAGATGCGTGCGCCATTTCGCGGGCTCGTTGGCGAGCAGCGGTTGCAGCGGCAGGCCCGGCAAATCCGCCACGGGAGCCGCGCCACACGCGGTGATCACCGTGGGCATGAGATCAATGGTGGAGACGAGTTCTTCACGGACCTGCGGCTTGGCTTTGCCCGGCCAGCGGATGAGCAGCGGGATGCGCAGGCCGCCTTCATAGCTGGTGCGTTTGCCGCGCAGGAAGTCCGCGCCGTGATCGCCGATGTAGATGACGATGGTGTTCTCCGCTTTGCCGCTCTTTTCGAGCGCGGCGAGCAAGTCACCCACGCAGGCGTCGAGTCGCGCGAGCGAGTTGTAGTAGTCGGCCACCATCTCGCGCATCGCGGGCGGGTCGATGCCCATGTAGGGCATCGCTTTGACCTCCGCACCGGTCTGCGGCGACTTCGGCAGACCGTCCACCTGCCGCAGCCAGGGATCGTGCGCATCGGGGAAGTTCACGCTGAGGAAAAACGGCGTGTCGGCCTCAGCGATGAAGCTCGCGGCGTGCTTGGCGTAATCGCCGAGCTGCTTGCGATTAAAGTTCGCGCCCGTGATCTCGTGGAAGTCGAACGGGAAGGCCGATTCGGGATTGATGTGCAGCTTGCCGATGATTCCCGTGCGATAGCCCTCTGCCTTCAGACTGCGCGGAAGGTTCGGCGTGTCCTCGCGATAAAGACGAAATCCCCACGTCGCGAGACCGATCTGCCCATGTTGATGCGGATACAGCCCCGTGAGAAAACTCGCCCGCGACTGGCTGCAAGCCGCCTGAGCCACGTACGCGCGATTGAAGCGCACGCCCTCGGCGGCGAGTCGGTCGAGATTCGGCGTGCGCGCATACGGATCGCCATAGCAACCGAGTTCAGGGCCATTGTCCTCGGAGACGATGAGCAGGACGTTGGGTGGCGCGGCGAATGCCGAAGCACGAATGGCGAATGACGAAAGCAGCAACGCGATCATCAGCGCCCGGTGAAATGTAACTGCGAACTTCATGGTTGTTTCTTCTTCCGTTTCTTCTTCGTAGCTGATTGGGCTTCGGGCTTCACTGTGATGCGCTGGGACAGCATGTGATCGAGCTTTTGGCTCAATGCCTGCCGCGTGTCCGAGTGCGCGGCGTGCACGGCGATGTTTTCTTCCTCGATCCAAAACGCGCCCTCGTGGCGGGTGCTGGGGCCGGTGGTGTAGTCGTAGAGTTCCTCGGCCACGAGTTGACGCGTGGGCCAGGTGATCCAGCGCGTGTAGCGATGGGTCGCGGTGCGCAGGGAGTAGCCCATGAACTCGGGCGTGCTGGCGCTGAACGGGCGGGCGAACTGGCTCAAAACTGCCTCGCGACCGGGTGACTGGGGATTGGCAAGCATCGGGACGAGGCTGCGACCATCGAGCCCCTGCGGCGCGGGCAGTGAGGCGAGCTCGGCGAGGGTGGGAAAGACATCCACCAGCTCCACGAGGCCGGATGCGGCGGCTCCGGGTGCTTTCAGGCCGGGGGTGCGGATGAGCAGCGGCACGCGGGTGTCGCGCTCGAAGTTGGTGCCTTTGCACCAGCGGTCTTTTTCGCCGAGCGACCAGCCGTGATCGCCCCAGAGCACGACGATGGTGTTTTGCGCGAGGCCGAGCTGGTCGAGCGCGGCAAGCAGTTTGCCGATTTGCGCATCGGTGTAGCTCACGCAGGCGTGGTAGCCGTGACGCAGCGTGCGCGTGGTGGCGGCATCGAGGTGCTCGTCCTTCGGCATGTCGCGGTAGCCGCCGAGTTCGCGATGACCGTGATGGGCGATTTCCGGCGCGCCCTTCACGCGCGTCTGCTCGGGCTGCGCGAACACGGCGGGGTCGTAAAGGTCCCAATACTTCTTCGGCGCGTTGAACGGCAGGTGCGGCTTGAAGAAACCCACCGCGAGGAAGAACGATGTCTCCTGCTGCTTGAGCTTCGTCAGGGTCGCGATGGCAAGAGCGGCCAGCTTGCCATCGGAGTAGCCTTCATCCGGGACGTCGGCGGCTTCCCAGGCCGCGCCCTTGCCCTGACCCCCCTCTTCACGAAGGGCGTAGTTGTTCCAACCTGGCTGCTTCAGGATCTCCGGCTCGGACCACGAGACGGGATCGAGTTCCTGCTCGTCGCCGCTGAAGATTTTCCCGAACGCGAGCGCCCGGTAGCCGTTGTTCTTGAAAAGCTGCGGCAGCGTGACCGCATTCGGCAGGGTGTCGCGAAAGAGGTTCCGGTTGTGCCACACGCGCGTGTTGTCCGGCAGCCGGCCCGTGAGCAGCGAAGTGCGCGACGGTCCGCACACGGCCTGCTGCGTGTAGGCATGTTCAAAACGGCGTGCCGTGGCGGCAAAGCGGTCGATGTTCGGCGACTTCACTAGCGTGTCGCCATAGCAGCCGAGCGACGTGCGCAGATCGTCCACGGCGATGAAGAGGACGTTGGGGCGCTGCTCTGCGGAGAAAGCCGGTGCGCTGAGAAGCGCGAGGATGGCAAGGAGGAGGCTTCTCATTTGGCGCCTTTCTTTTTCTTCTTCGCCGGTTGCACGGACGGATCGTGGTCAGGATTGGGCAGCATCCGCTCCGCACCGACGGCGACGCGCCACGCGTCCAGTTCGCGGCGGAGTTCAGCGGTCTTCGCGGTCTCGGTGGTGGCGAGATTCTTCGTTTCGCTGAGGTCATTGACGAGATTGTAGAGTTCGATGCCCGCAGGGTCGAAGGTCTCGATGAGTTTCCAAGGACCTTTACGGATGACGCTGCTGGGCACGCTGGAGGGATGCTCGTTGTAGTGCGGGTAGTGCCAGAACAGCGAGCGTGCGGGCAGGGGGCCTTCGCCGGCGAGCACGGGACGCAGATTGACGCCGTCCTGATGCTGGTTTGGTCGCGCGGGCAGGCCCGCCGCCGCGAGGCAGGTCGGATAGAGATCGGTGCTGGTGACGGGAACGTTCACGACGAGGCCGGGCTTCGTCACGCCGGGCCATTTGATGATCAGAGGCACGCGGATGCCGCCTTCGTAATACGCGCCCTTGTTCGCCCGCAGCGGCGCGTTGCTCGTGGCGTTGTAAAAGCCGCCGTTGTCGCTGGTGAAGAGGATGGCCGTGTTCTCTTCGAGCTTCAGCTCCTTCAGGGTCACCATCACGCGGCCCACGCTGTCGTCAATGCTCTCGACCATCGCCGCATACTCCGGCTTGCCCTGACGCTCGGCCTCGGGGACGCGCTCATACTTCGCGATGACTTCTTTTTTCGCCTGCAAGGGCGTGTGGACGCCGTAGTGCGGGAAGTAGATGAAGAACGGCTTGTCCTTGCTCGCATGGATGAACTTCACCGCCTCGTCGGTGAGCCGGTCCGTGAGGTATTCGCCTTCCTTGCCATCGGGCAGCACGTTCCAGACAGCGCGCTGGTCAGTGGCGGGGATTTTCCAATCGCCCGCATAGGGGAAGAAGAAGCTGCCCGGCGCTCCGTGCGCGTTGCCGCCGATGTTTACGTCAAAGCCGTGATGCTCCGGCAGCGAAAACGGCTCGCTGCCGAGGTGCCACTTGCCGATGTTCGCCGTGCGATAACCGCCCTCGCGCAACGCCTCCGCCAGCGTGACCTCCTCCACCGGCAATCCGCGGATGAAACGCCCCTCGCGCAGCTTCGCCTTCGGATTCCAGCGCCCGGACGGCAGCCAGTCCGTGAGCAGCAGCCGCGCGGGATACTTCCCCGTGAGAATGGCTGCACGCGTCGGCGAGCACACCGCGCAGGCCGAATACGCGTCCGTGAAGCGAACTCCCTCCTTTGCCAGCCGATCGATGTTCGGCGTCTGATAATAAGTGCTCCCCTGGCA
>Ga0194127_10002377_pt1 | contig 25766 bp, 20 predicted proteins | sample TA2KigC100mmetaG_FD_148624 | JGI IMG/M metagenome (GOLD analysis project Ga0194127, IMG submission 148624) | Freshwater microbial communities from Lake Tanganyika, Tanzania - TA2015036 Kigoma Deep Cast 100m | ecosystem: Environmental > Aquatic > Freshwater > Lake | place: Tanzania: Lake...
CCTCAAATACAATGCACTCCGCTGGATCAACCCCCATCAGTTCTGCGCCTTTAAGAAAAACTTCTGGATGAGGTTTGGGATGAGAAACATCATTACCGTCTACAATTACATTAAAATACCTGTCAATATCTAGTTTTGTTAAAATTAAACGGGCGTTTTTACTTGATGAACCCACAGCGCATTTCAACCCAAATTCCTGTGCTTTTTTCAAGAGATTCAGAACTCCGGGTAACACGTTTTCTTGATTGAGGGCTTGAATGGAATTCAGGTAAAAATCATTTTTTTTGGTAAGTAATTCATTAAAGTATTGTTCAGAAATTGTTTTATTTCCCAATTCAAGAATTTTCGTTAAGGAATCTGCCCTACTTATCCCTTTCAACTGTTCATTATCGTATTTATCAAACGAAATACCCAATACCTTGGCCGTATTTTTCCAAGCTATAAAATGATTATGTTCCGTAGATACTAAAATGCCATCTAAATCAAAAATAAGGGCTTTAATTTTCTTACTCATTTTCTTTAATTCTCAGGGTGAGAAAAGCAGCTAATATAATAAGTACTCCGCCAATGGTTACCGCAGCCATTCTTGATCCATCCAACCAATGTTCCATTATTTTACCGAAAAACAAGGAGGCTAAAATTTCAGGTAGTACGATAAAGAAATTGAAAATCCCCATATAAATGCCAATTTTATTTTGAGGTAAACAGCCTGTGAGCATAGCATAAGGCATAGAAAGGATGCTACTCCACGCAATCCCGACCAACCCCATAATAAGAAAAAGCATCCAAACGTCACTTTTGCTATTGACGAGATTAATCATTAATAATCCAAAACCACCAAGAATTAAACAAATAAAATGTGTCCATTTCATTGAGAATTTTTGTGCGAGTATAGGAAGGGCAAGAGCAAATACGAAGGTGATAATATTTTCAAAGGAATTTTTCAAACCAGCCAGATTTTGACCGTCTGTGTACTCTTGAGTTCCTGGGGCTCCCCCAAAAATCTCAACGGCAACAGTTGGGGTGTAGAAGAACCACATAAGAAATAGGCCCGGCCAAGTAAGGAACTGAATTAATGCTAATTGTTTCATACGTTTTGGCATTGAAAAAATTGCTCGTACTATTTCTTTGAATCCAGCTCCAAATCCTTTTGATTGCTCTTTTTTTCTGTCTTCAATTTCTAAATCCGAAGGTGGATATTCCTTCGATGTAAAAACAGTATAAATCACAGCACCTAAAAATGCCACAGCTCCGATGTAAAAACTCCATTTTACATTATCTGCAATTTGACCTTTACCAGATATAGACGAAACATTCAACCAATTGGTAAAAATCCAGGGAAGGGCAGAGGCAATTGTTGCACCAAGACCAATAAAGAAACTTTGCATCGCAAAACCTTTGGCGCGTTGGTTTTCAGTCAAATTATCAGCAACGAACGCACGAAAAGGCTCCATCGAGATATTGATTGAAGAATCTAGTATCCAGAGCAATCCAGCTGCCATCCATAGGGTAGAAGAATTAGGCATTAGTATGAGACAAATGGAACTGAGAATAGCACCGATTAAAAAATATGGTCTTCGCCTTCCTAAGGTTTTATGCCAAGTTCGATCACTCAAATAACCTATTATCGGTTGAACAAGTAGACCTGTTAATGGGGCTGCCAACCACAAGGCAGGAATTTCTTCCGGTTTTGCCCCCAAGTTCTCATAGATAGAACTCATATTGGCCATTTGTAATCCCCATCCAAATTGGATTCCCATGAATCCAAAGCTCATGTTCCAGATTTGCCAAAAGGAAAGGGTTGGTTTCGTGTTTTGCATACTTTACAATTTTATCTGTATAAAATTTGATACTCCCACGATTTCATTTTTACTCTTGTCATACCTTTTTTAATTTTTACCTTACTCCCTGAAATGTATTTTTTGTAATTATCGGAAAGAGCAGATAAATCTACAAGAAAAGTCTGTTTTTTGGGAGATAAATTTAAAATTACGAGTACCGAATTTGACTCATGATTTCGTTCGTAAACCAATACATTTGGGTTACTTGTTTTTATAAAAGACGGAAAGCCACCAAAAGCGCCATTCCAAATTGCAGGATTTTGTTTTTTAAAATTAAAGAGTGACGTGTAGAATTTATTTTTATTGTAATTATTCCAATCGATCTTATCTTTTTCAAAAAATTTTAGTCGGCGATTAAATGATGACTCTTGGCCATTATAAATTAAAGGCATTCCATAAATGGTAGCTGCGAAAACTGCAAATGCTTCAACACCATCACCAAGACGCTCAAATTCAGTTCCATTCCACGAATTTTCATCGTGATTAGAAGTGAAATTTAGACGATAGGCATCGATCGGAAAACGTTTTTTTTCACGTTCAAAGTACGCAATTACGGAATCTGCATTCATTGTGCCTTTTGCAATTTTATTCATGACGTGATGTAATTCCCATGCATAGGTTACATCAAAAGCATCTTTATGCAATTTTTCCCCCTCGTCTTCTGCAAGCATAAATACAGGTTTAATCTTGTCCAACTCTCTGCGTACATCATTCCAGAAATCAATAGGTACCCATCCGGCAACATCACATCGATATCCGTCGATATTTGTTTCTGAGACCCAAAATTTCATGGCATCAATCATGGCATTGCGCATTTCTTTACTGTCGTAATTCAAATCAGCAACATCCCACCAATCTGTTCCAATAGTCGGTTGTAGATTACCCGCAGAGTCGAGAGTATACCAATCTTTATGACCTTCATCTACCCAAATATTGTCGGGTGAAGAATGGTTCGCAACCCAGTCAATGATGATTTTCATGTCCAAATCGTGGACAGATTTTACCAATTTTTTAAAATCATCCATAGACCCAAACTCAGGATTTACTTCCTTGTAATTTTTCACAGCATAATAACTTCCCAATGAACCTTTTCTATTTTTCACACCAATAGGATGAATAGGCATTAGCCAAATAATATCAATTCCCATTGTTTTTAATCGTGGCAGGTGAGAAATGATCGCGTTAAAAGTGCCTTCTTCTGAAAATTGACGCACATTTAATTCGTACATAACTGCGTTTTTACTCCACTCAGGCGTTTTCTTTTGTCCAAAGGCAGGCAAATGGACTAGAATAAAATATAATACCAAGCAAAGAAATATTTTAAGAGGCAAAATACTTGTGTTTTTCTTGTTAAACATATTCAATTAATGAAACATTAAGAAATAAGGGCAAATACATGAATGTATTAAATTTTCTTTTGGTTTAATTTTCTTGATAAGTAAAATTAATTAAATATTTATGAATGTGTCAAATTTACACTATGTAATTTTCATTTTTTTTTTAATTTTGGACATGATTGAACAAAGTGGAAGAAATTTAAACAAAGGGATCTCGGCCGACTGTGTAATTTTTGGTTTTGACTTCGAGAAAATTCAAGTTCTATTGATTGAAAGAAATCCAGTTCATTCTCAAAAACCTGAATATGCCTTACCTGGTGATTTGATTTATGATGATGAGAATTTAGATCATGCTGCTGGTCGAGTTTTGAAAGAATTAACTGGTTTAACAGATATTTTTTTGGAACAATTAGGTGCTTTTGGTGATCCGAACCGCCTTGATAAAGATGCAGACCAAAAATGGCTTAAAACAGTTCGATCCAACCCAGATGTTAGAGTAATAACAGTTGCATATTTTGCATTAGTAAACTTACGTTCTTTCAATCCAAGACCCTCTCACTTTGCTCGAAACGTTGTTTGGAAACCCTTAAATGAGATTAGAGAATTAGCTTTCGACCACCTAGAGATTTTAAATTCCGCAAAAAAGAGGCTGAAAACTAATTTGGATTTAAGACCAATAGGTTTTAATTTATTACCGGAAAAATTTACGTTAACTCAACTCCATAAGCTGTATGAGGCAATCCAAGGAAAAGAGATTGATAAGAGGAATTTTCGGAGAAAAATGGCGAAACTTAAAATCGTTGAACGCTTAAATGATAAGCAAAGAGGAGTTCCACACAAACCCTCGAATTATTATTGCTTCAACCTCGAAAATTACAACAAACTGGTGGAGGAAGGATTCAATAATTTTGGGTTTTAAAAAAGAGGAAAGAGAACATCTTCACATTTACTTTTTATAATCAATGCCAATTTTATCAATAACCACTGTTTTGTACTAGATTAGGATTTAAAATGACATCTGCATTCGGAATCGGATAGAGTTCTTTGTATGCAGCCAATGAGATTCCAGCAACTTCGCCGCCTTTAAATGCCCATAAGTAATCACCTCCTGAAAATTTTCCAAAACGAATTAAATCGGTTCTGCGTGTTGCCTCCCAACTCAATTCTCTTGCCCTCTCATCTAAAATGTCATCGAGTGTGAGTGATGAAACATTGAAGGCACTTGTGAAATAGGCTCGTGTGCGAATTAAATTAACATATTGCAGTGCCGTTCCCTGATCACCAAGTCTCAGGGCAGACTCGGCTAGCATCAGGTATACATCAGCCAATCGGAACATCGGAAAATCAATGTCTACGAATGGGGAACTTGCATTGTTTGAACCGTTAAGTCCCGCTTTTGTTTTGTTTTTAAATTTTGGAAAAGCGTATCCATATTTAAATTGTGACAAATGATCCGGTTCAGTAAAGTCTTTAATTTGATTGGTTGTGAAAAATAGGTATCTCGAATCTAAAGTTGAATCTTGGAATTTATCGACAAATTGAGGTGTAACACGTAGTCCTCCCCAGTTTCCATTTACACCATAATTTGCGGGTATCATAGCCCCACCTATTGCACCATTTACCAGGTAAATTGTTCCCCCGTAAGCCTGTGCAACCAATCCGTCGTAAACAACAGGGAAGATAATTTCAGGAGAGGTATGGTTATCCGCCAAAAATATATCTTGATAGACATCATCTAATTGATGTGCACCAGAATTAATTACTTTTTCACAAAATGTTTTACAATCTGGATAGCGAGGAGTTCCCGTATATACCTGTGCATTTAAATATAATTTTGCAAGAAGGGTTTGTGCAGCCGACTTACTTGCTCTTCCGTATGGAGCGATTCCAGGGTTGAGCAATTCGTCTTCAATTGCAAGTAGCTCACTTTCGATGTATGAGAATAATTCTGGCCGGGTAATTCTTTCAGGTTGAAATGCTCCTACTCGGTCATTTGCATCTACAAAAGGTACGTTCCCATACAAATCCAATGCATGGTAATAACTTAAGGCGCGTAAGAATCTCGCCTCGTTTCTATATGTTTTTATTTTATCTCTATCCGCTTGTGAAAATCCTCTCTCGTTTAACTTTTCATCGCGCGATTGCCAAATAAACTCATTGCACAAAGCAATTTGATAATAAATTCGGTAATACATTCCTTTTATCCAGCCATCATCGGCGTTCCATTCACTCTTATTCAGAGCAGGGATTCCAGGGTCAGACCAGCCGCAAACCGCTTCATCCGTTGGTAATTCCTGCAAATTCCACAATACACGAACATAAGCAGAAAAGCCTTCATCCATTCCTGCAATATCTCCTGCACCTGCGGGCCCTGATAAACCAGTCATAGACAAGCCTGAGTATAATTTTGCCAATACATTGATATAGTTATTTGGATCACTGTACACTACCTCGGCATTAAATCCATACTTTGGAGACTGATTCAGTTGTTTCTTGCAAGATGTTGAAACTGCTAATGTGATAGCAGCACCAAATAAAATCGAAGAAAAACGTATTTTTTTCATAACCTATTTTATTAGAAATCAAATGTTAAATTCAATGAATACATGCGCGGTCTCGGATAAATATTGTTATCTATCCCTCCACCAATTTCAGGGTCCAATCCCGAATAATTTGTAAATACAAAAACATTATTAACGACAAAGGCTGCATTCAGTCCAACTTTGTCATTAAATATTTCTAGCTTACCAAAATTATATCCCACATTGAAGTAATCGACACGCAAAAAATCAGCTTTTTCGAGGTAACGATCACTCAATAATTGATTCGTTGCAATTTTCCGAATTTCGTCCTCATAATACAATGAACTTATATTGTTTAAAAATCCTTGTGTTCCATTTACGGATTGGAAAGTACCTGAATTTGAATGAATATTGTTGTAAATATATCCTCCCAATTCGCTTCGCATCGATAAACCGAAAGACCATTTTTTATACTGATAATTCAAAGAAAGGCCTAAAAACCAATCTGCTGCTGCTTTGTTGGCAATATATCGATCGTTAATATTGATAACGCCATCACCATTTCGATCTACATATGCATGAATGTCTTTCCATTTATCAGTTGCTGTAATTTGACCATCGTTATTAATATCAATGGTTGCTTGCTGCCCAACTTGAATTGGGGCGCCATTAGCATCATAGATTTGCTCATACACCAAGTAAGAAAATGTGGCATAATTTACACGATGTACTTGAACTGTATTTCCTATTCCACCCGAAATTCCTCCGACTTGAACACCAATTGAATTTTCATCTTCAAGCTGGGAAAGTTTGATAACGCGATTGATATTTCTTGATGCATTTCCCATAACATCGAGCCGTGAGTTTTTATTTGCAAAAACGCCAGCGTTGAAAGAGAATTCAATACCTGTATTGCTCAGGCTACCGACATTTGTTAATATTTCGTTGGTAAAATTAGTCCCAGCAGCCACAGGAACAACAGCTAGTAAATTGGTTGTCGTTTTTTGATACAAATCAATTGATCCTGAAAAGCGATCCTTGAGAATACCAAAATCTAAACCGATGTTGATTGCACTTGTTTGCTCCCACTGTAAGTTTGCATCAAATCCGGAGGGTCTGAAAACCAAAAGGGTATCAGGGCCAAAAATGTACTGAGCGGTTTGTGTTCCAACGAAATAATTCGAGATGTACGCATAATCTCCAATTCCATCTTGTTGACCAGTAACACCATAACCGGCTCTTACTTTTAACATGTTAATTTTTTTCATGTAGTTTTTGAAAAAACGTTCATCCGAAATAACCCAAGCTGCTGAAACAGATGGGAATAATCCCCAACGAGCCTCCGGACTGAATCGCGAAGAACCATCATAACGAAGGGAAGCATTCAAGATATATCTATCTTTGATTGTAAAGATACCTCTAGAATAAAAAGATAGGATTGAATTTTTAGTGTAGAAGGGGAATTCAGCAGCCGGCCCGATTATAGAATCTTTTGCCTGATTATAAGCAGCCCAATTGGGGCTTGATGAATACCAATCTTGGTATGAATAACCGGCAGTTAAATCTGTTACTAAAAATTGATTGCCTTTACCATTGCTATTGTTGTAATTAAAATAAGCCTCAATTAATTTATTTCCTTTGTTGCTTCTGTATTGGCTATATGAACCCCTGGTGAAGTATCCGGATGCAGAATTGCTATCCGTTAATGTGGCACCTGTGCCTTCCGACTGATCGATCCCACCATTTACTACAGCCTTTAAACCATTTACAAATGGGATTTTGTAGGTTACTTTTGCATTTCCAATAAATCTCCAAACATCACTTTGATCCTCACGCTGCCTAATAAGTCCAAGCGGATTTTTTGCTGCTAACGTATTAGGGTTTCCATTGGCGCCTACCCATTCATAATAGCCTCCGTAAAGAGAAGTGTCTGAGTATACCGGTTGAGTAGGATCAAAATAAGCAGCACCCAAAGCGCCTCGATTAGCAAAAAAGGAGCGCGTATTAACGAGTTTATTATTTACTTCAACCTGTAATTTATTATCGAAAAATGATGGGGTTAAATTCAGTGTAACCGAATTTCTCATGAACTGATCACGTAACAAGAGCCCGTTTTCAATGCGATTTCCAAAAGACAAACGGTAGGGAAAATTTTTTATGCCCCCTGTTAATGAAACATTATTATCAGTTACGTAGGCCGGTCTAAAAACTAAACGTTGCCAATCTGTATTTGCATCTCCCAATAAATTTTGCTGAGCTGGAGTACCAATACGATTTATTAGCGCTCTCAAACTGTCCCCACTCAAAACATCGGCATATTTCGCAACTGTAGAAATTGAGTGTTTGGTATCAAAAACTACCTTTAAAGGGCTCTCTCCTGAACTTCCTTTTTTTGTTGTAATTAATATTACCCCATTCGCTGCTCTAGAACCATAAATAGCTGTGGCCGAAGCGTCTTTTAACACCACAAATGAAGCAATGTCATTTGGATTTATTAATGACAGCGGATTTGCAGCACCTGCAATTCCACCGTTGTCCAGAGGAACTCCGTCAACAACTATTAGAGGATCATTACTAGCATTTATCGATGTCCCTCCGCGGAGTCTCAGAGTACTTCCCGAACCTGGCGCACCGTCATTGGTGTTTATTTTCAATCCAGAAACTTTACCCATGATGAGTTGTTCGGGAGTCGACATTGATCCCTGTGTAAAATTCTTTTCGTTGATAACAGTAGCGGAGCCAGTTAAATCTTTTGTTCTTGTTGTTCCGTATCCGATTACAATCGCTTCCTCAAAGGACTTAACTCCATCCGTAAGTTCAATGTTTTTCTCTAAAACTTGATTTGGTTCTAATTCAACTGTAAAAGTGAAATCATCATATCCCATTGCTTTTATCGTAACTTCAACAGTGGTTTTTGACGGTCCGACGGGTATTCCAATTAGTTCGTATTTTCCATCAGGATCTGATTTTGTCTTGAGGGTACTTTGGGAGACAGAAATCAAGGCATTATAGACTGATTCTGATTTTTGATCGGTTATCTTCCCTTTAATACTTGCTTTTTGAGAGATAACACTTCCAGTCATCAAAATAAAAAGAAAGAAGAAAAATATACTCAGCTTAAATTTCATAATTTGAATTTAATTATTGATTACAAATATAAATAAATAGTTTATAAATGTCATAATGACACAAACTCTTTTAATATTCGTACCAAACTTTAATTTTTGCCTTCGTATTTTGTATTTTCACATTGGATAAGGAATAAGTAAAATTATCAGTATCAAAAGAAATTTTTTTCCCATTAACGGAAATTTTAGTGATTTTCGCCAATGGAGAATAGAGAATGAAATTGGTTTCAATTGATTTTTTTTTCATTGATTCAATCAAAATTTCAAAGTTTTTTGTGCTGTTTGTATAGGTATATCTTTGAATATTTTCAGTCACGATTTCATTTCCTTTGTGATAGTCATCTTGGTACAAAAACCCTGTACTCGCTAATGTTTCAGGGTCAAAGAAGAAGTGAATTTTAACCTTATCATTTTCAAGTTCAGAAGTATTTTGTAAATTCTGTATCAGTGGAATGAATGCTCCGCCCTTGACAAAAATCGGAATATGGTTTTTGGTCAGACTTATTTTTGCCGATGTGCCGCCTTTGTAATAATCAAGATTATTAAAATCGAACCAATTCGCTGAATTTGGAAAATGAATCTCTTTTATCCTTTGATTTTTAATAAAAATTGGAGCTACTAAAAATTCATTACCCCAAAAGTAAATGGAATCAACGTATAACATTTCTGGACGTTTATCTTCGAAAAATATAGGGCGCATCAAAGGTTGCCCAAATTCTGCGGCCTTGTACATGAGAGTGTAGTTGTATGGCAACAGCCGATATCTTAATTCAATTGCTTGTTTAGCAAGTTCTTTCGTCTCATTATCTTTAAATACTGGTTCAGCCGGAACTTCTTCTTGGGCATGTGGTCTAAAAACAGGTTGAAAAACTCCGTATTGTAGCCACCGTAAATATAACTCAGGGTCATCATTAGCACCTGCAAAGCCCCCGAGGTCTGAATGCATGTATGGAATACCTTGCATTCCCATTTGAATTGAAATTTCTGGTTGTGAGCGCATTCCACCCCACGTTCGATTTACATCACCTGACCAAGGGATCATTCCAAAACGCTGTGACCCAGAATATCCAGCCCTCATCAAAATGAATGGACGCTCATTCGGGTAATTCAATTTTAGACCTGAGAATAACATTTCAGCCCACCGATGCCCGTAAATATTGTGAACTTCTCGTGCTTTAAAAGATTTGTGCATCATGTGATTTGGATGTACTTCCGGCTCCCCTAAATCGCCCCAAAATCCCGCAACTGACATTTTTTTTAATTCATCGTATCTTTTCCAGAACCACTTTCTTCCCTTTTCTTCAAAAATATCGATTAACCCCGTATTACCGAAGTAGAAATCGTATGTCAAAATTTTTCCCGAAGTATCTTTTGCTATGATATCATTTTTTACTGCATCATTCCAACGATTTGAGGTCGTTAAAACGAAAGGTTCTGTTACTAAGATTGTTTGGATATTTTTTGATTTTAGGGACCTCATCATTTTTTCCGGTTCTGGGAATGAATCTCGGTCAAATTCTAAATTGCCCAATGTACCTTGAATTGTTTTTCCAAACCAATACAAATCAATGATTACAGCATCAAGAGGAATCTTATCGTTTTTAAAACGGTCAACGATATCTTCAACTTCGCGTTGAGAGTGATAGCCAAATCGACTTGCGAAATTTCCGAAAGTCCAAAGGGGTAATTTAGGTTGTCGTCCCGAAAGTTCAGTCCATTGTCTCATTAAACTATCCCAAGATTCACTTGCAACAATTTGATAGGTTTTTCTAGATCCCTCAATTTCAATTTGAATTTCATTAATATTTTTACTGTCTAAATCTATGAAACCGGCTCCAGGAGAATCAAAATGTATGGCGTATTTATTCGAAGATAAAACCATAGGAATACAATAATTCATGAGTGGAGCATTGGTTTCGTAACCATAGTGAGCTTGATTGTACAACTCTAATTTATTTCCCCTCCGATTCATTCCTAGGGCCCTTGCTCCACCACCATAAAAAACTTCTTCAGATGAAACTGCCAAACCGAGTTTGAACTTTTTTGACTCACTCGAATTTTCAACTTGGCTGAATAATTTTTCATTCCCAAAATAATAGGTAATATTAAAGGGAACAGAATCGATAGCTATTGAAATTGAGTTTACTTGTTTTTTAAATTTTATTGAAAACAAGACTGAATGATTTTGACCTCTTTTTTCATTTAATTCAAAAAATTGAGTTTTTGCAAGAATTGCATGAGAAGAGGATGTATCTGAACTCGAGGGAAGAGAGAAAGACGTTTCGACAGCTTTTTCGTTAAAATAGCGAATTGAATAGTTTCCCTTGTTTGTTTGGATGTTTATAACTCCATTTTCGATTGAACTTGATTTAAAATATTCAACTTGTGATGAAAAATGCGAAGAAAAAATCAGAAAAATAATTGCGAAGAAAAATCTCATTGAATTTAAATATTTATGCGAATGTATTATTTTATCTGTTTAACGGTAAAGAATTAAAAGATTTTTAATTAGATTTCCAAAAATTCAATTTTATTTCCTTTGATTTGTGTATTTTGCGAAGTAATTTTTAAGGCATGTGGTCTATAAACGGTAAATCTATTGATACGTCCAAAGGAGCGGCTATTGCGTGGGAAAATCACCAGTTTTTTACCCTTGAATACCAAGGAAAAATCTATCATGGAGAAATTCTTGAAAATAACATAGAAAGTAACATGATCAAATTGAAGTTGAATCACGCAATATACGAAGTTCGTAAAAAAGGAAATTTAGATGATTTAATTGCCTCGCTTGGAATGGATAAACCAAAGGTCAAGAGAATCAAGGAGCTCCAAGCCCCAATGCCCGGACGTATTCTTCAATTATTTGTAGTGGCTGGACAAGATGTTGGTGTAGGCGATTCAATTCTATCTTTAGAGGCAATGAAAATGGAAAATGTCTTAAAATCTGATGGCATTGGAATCGTGAAGAAAATTCAGTTTGAGATAGGAGATGTTGTGGATAAAGGAGCAGTTTTAATCGAATTTGAATAATGATCCGATGTTGAACCACGAAACCTATATGAGAAGATGTATCTATCTTGCCAGGTTGGGTGGAAGTTATGTCTTTCCCAACCCACTTGTGGGGTGTGTAATTGTAAAGAACAATAAAATTATTGGAGAGGGCTACCATAAATTAATTGGTGAGGCGCATGCTGAGGTGAATGCTGTGGAATCAGTTGAGGATAAGTCAGAAATTGCAAATGCAACCGTATACGTTTCTTTAGAGCCCTGTTCTCATTTTGGAAAAACGCCACCTTGTACCGACCTATTAATTTACCTAAAAGTGAAAGAGGTAGTGATTGGTTGTTTAGATATCAATCCAAAAGTAGCAGGTAAAGGAATAGAAAAACTTCAGCGCTCGGGAATTAATGTAGTTATCGGGATTTTAGAGGAAGAGTGCAAGCAGTTAAATAAACGATTTTTTACTTTTCATGAGAAGCAAAGACCCTATGTAATTTTGAAATGGGCTCAAACAATTGATGGTTTTCTTGATCGTGTGAGGCAAAATGAGGAACATGGGATTAATTGGATTTCAGCTCCAGAAACGAAAGCTTTGGTTCATAAATGGAGGGCTGAGGAACACGCAATACTAGTGGGTAGAAATACCATTCTTTATGACAATCCATCATTAACGGTTAGAGATTTTCACGGTAAAAATCCTATTCGTATTATTGTAGATAGCCAATTGCAATTGAAAAATGATATGAATGTTTTCTCGAAAGACGCACCCACAATTATTTTTAATAGGATAAAAAATCACAGAAATAATAATGTTGAGTGGGTAAAAATTTCAGAAACAAGCACATCAAATATTCTTTTTGAACTTCATCAACGCGGAATTCAATCTATTTTTGTGGAGGGGGGAAGCAGAACATTACAATATTTCATTGTTGATAATGTCTGGGATGAGGCTCGAATAATAGTTGGAAAGCAACAATTTCATAATGGTATTAAAGCTCCTGTGATTAATAAAATTCCGACCTTTTCTCAACAATTTGGTGATGACCTACTTCATTATTTCTATCGTAAATGATTGCTCTTTGTGGTTCTATCGTTTTTTCAAGTCTCATTTTTATCCTGTTTAAACTTTTTCCCAAGTTCGGTATTGATACCTTTCAAGCCATCGTATTCAATTATTTTACCGCTTTTATTTGTGGTTTTGCATTTTACGGTCATCTGTGGTCAGATATAGCTTTATCTGATTCAGGTTGGATGTATGCTGCCTTACTTTGTGGGATATTGTTTATCTCTCTTTTTATTTTGATGGGGAAAAGTTCACAGATTAATGGGGTGGCAATAACTTCTGTGGCAGTTAAAATGAGTATGGCGGTCAGTGCCATTTTTATTGGCTTTGGAGAATCCTTTGGGGTACTAAAAATTACAGGAATTGTGTTGGCAGTTGTTGGGGTAGTGTTGGTATCATTTGACCGCTCAACTAGTAAGAAAAAACCCATTGTATGGATGTTATTGGTTTTGTTTTTTGGCAGTGGATTGCTTGATTTTCTGCTCAACTTTGTTCAGAAAGAACTATTAATTAATCTAGATCCAGCACTCTTTTCAGCCATTAGCTTTGGTCTTGCAGGTCTTTTTGGTATTATAATACTGCTTGGAAGGCTTGTTAAAAAGAAAATTTGCCTTTTAGGTAAGAATATTTTTGCCGGAATTTGTTTGGGAGTCCCAAATTTCTTTTCAATTTATTTACTGATTACCGCTTATTCTTCAACGGGATGGAGCGACTCAACGGTACTAGCTGTGGTAAATGTTAGTATTGTTATAACATCTGCAATTCTTGGTTTCTTGGCTTTTAAAGAGAATTTATCCAAACAAAAACTTCTTGGTCTGGTTTGTTCCGTCATTGCTATCGGGCTACTGTATGCAGCAAATTTGCGATGAAATTTAAATAATTTCTCATTAACTATTTTCTGTGTATAACAAGCTATCTACTTTATACCACCTTAATGAATGTGCACTATTTTTGATATGTAAGAAAATAATCTTTTCATGTATCTTAGAGTAGTCATATCGCGATTAATTTTTTTGGCCCTACTTGTTGCATTTACACAAGATATTTTTGCGCAAAATCAAATTCTGTGGAAATCCCCTGAGTTTATTCAATTAAATAGTCTTTCTGTTAGTCAACAAAAGATGGAAGCAGAAAAACAAATTACGGTGCTTAAAAATTCTAAAGACCTTCTTCCTTTTAGTGTTTTAGATAAAAAATTTGTCATTCTCACGGTCGGTGAGGGCTATCAGGAATTCACAAAAACCATTGAATTATTTACTGATTTTACGGAAATTAATATCAATTTTTTTGAGGAAATCGAGGATGATAAATTAAAGCTTATACGACATGCCGACCATTTTATTTTGTCCATCCATATTTCTGATAGCCAAAGATACAATGAACAAGCGCTGAATTATTTACAGAAAATCCGTTGTCAAGGTATGCGAACGGTAGTTCTTTTTGTTCCTTCGAATGTAATGAGAAATTTTAAAATTCCACCTCACGATGCATTGATAATGTCCTATGAAAATCATCCTTTTATTTTGGATCGTACGGCTCAAGTATTGTTTGGTGCAATTCCCGCTCAAGGGAAATTAAAAAATGATTTAACAAAATTCCATACTGAGGGAGATGGCTTAGATTTGAGGTGGGGAGGGCGTTTGAAATTTACAGACCCTGAAGAGGTAGGGATAGATTCAAAAAAATTAGAGGAAATTGATAATATTGCCCAAAAAGGAATTTCGAGTGGAGCCTATCCTGGTTGCCAGATTGTAGCAGCAGTTGACGGTAAAATCTTCTACAGAAAAACGTTTGGAAACCAGCGTTACGAAAAATCAAGTCCCGTGAGGATTGATGATATCTATGATTTAGCTTCCATAACTAAAATTGGAGCCTCTACAACAGGATTGATGTTTCTTGAGTCTAACGGAAAGTTTGATGTGTCAAAAAGGTTAAATACCTATATTCCTGAATGGGTCAACGGAACAAAAATGGAAAATCTCGAGTTGAAGGATATGCTTACACATCAAGCCGGATTAAAATCTTGGATTCCGTTTTATTTGAATGTTTTGAAAAATAATTCACCTGATTCAGCTCTTTTTAGCTCAAAAGAGTCAGCAAGGTTTACGCGCAACGTTGCCGATAATTTGTGGATGCGAGAGGATTACGTTGATTCCATGTATACGCAGATTTCATCTCAACCGTTGGGCACAAAAGAATTTAAGTACTCTGATTTAGGCTATTATTATTTGATGAAAGTTATTGAAAAACAATCCAAACAAGAGCTCAATCATTTCCTAAGAACACAATTGTATGAGCCAATGGGTTTGCGAACCTTGGGATATAATCCACTGAATTGTTTTGATAAAAATAGAATTGCACCTACTGAAAATGATACGAAATTTAGAAAGCAAGTTGTGCAAGGGTATGTTCACGATCCGGGTGCGGCAATGCTCGGTGGAGTTTGTGGTCATGCCGGACTTTTTGGCAATGCTACTGATTTAGCATCGTTAATGCAGCTATTTTTGAATAGGGGATATTATGGGGGAATTCAATACCTGAAACCGGAAGTTGTTGATTTATATACAACAAATCCTTTTAAAACCAACCATCGAGGTATAGGATTCGATAAACCAAAATTCGAAGGTGGAGGAACTTGTAGCAAGTTGGCATCCTCGAAAAGTTTTGGACACAGCGGTTTTACAGGCACTTTGGCATGGGCGGATCCTGAAAATCAATTGAACTTTGTTTTTCTATCAAATCGTGTTTATCCCGACCAAGAGAATCGAAAAATTATAGATTTGGGTATTCGAACAGACATTCAGAGAGTGCTTTACGAAGCCCTTAAAGAACGAAAGAAATCAAGATAAATCATACAAAAGACGACGTAAAAAGCCACCAATTTCTACTTGATAAAAGCATTTTAAAATTAGATTACAATTTTTTTGCTGTACACTTTACGCCCAATCTCTAATGTTACAATATAAGTACCTGATTTCAAGGTTTTATTTAGTTGTATTTCTTTCGTATTTTTTCCAATTTCTGAAACCCCGAGTATTGTATCGAAAGTAATTTTACCAGAAATATCAATCAATTTCAATGAAGTGTTACTTTCAGATAATGACACGAAATTGGCAATGATTGAATTTGAATTTTCATTAAATGAAACACTTACTGACTCAGGAGAGTTTTCTTCAATTCCTGCAGAGCTTGCCTCTGAGAAAATGTGTTGTGATAAATAAATTTGATCGCCGGATGTCATTCCGTTGTTGTTTGTTTTATTTGATGCCACATAAAAAGTAACATTGCCCGTACCAGCCTCAGGTGCCGTCCAAGTCCAAGTCCATATCGGAGCTGTAGTTGAGGTATTGCTTGTGCTGGTGTGATTCGCATATTTTTTTATAGTACCATTTATGTTTGTATTACCGGACTGCCCAGTAAAGGTTCCTGCCATTGCAGTTGTGCCAGTTAAAGCGGTGGCTTGAAAACCTTTCTTTGCCGGATTAGACGTCATTTGCAAGGTTACAGTATATTGTTGTCCGGGTACATAATTCGTGATTGGCGTAGTGCCATCCATTACCATTAATTTATTCTCTAGGGCCCCGTCTTGCGTTGTTCCTGAATGACATTGTGTACAATTTTGTTCTCCTGGAGCTCCAGTTTTCCCGGGTGTACTTCCACCTGAATTTGTTGGCTTTTTATGGAAAGTTTCAAAAGACCCATTGTTTACATGTTGAATTGAAATCAATAGGCTTATTATGCCACAGGACCCGACTAAAAATAATATTTTTTTCATAGATATAAAGTTTAGATTAATTACTCAATTATTTAATTTTCCTTGGTTTACCCAACATTCGACCCGTTCAATTATGCTATCTGGAAGGGCAGGGCCTCCTTTAGGCATGAGTTGATATCCACTATTTCTCATCGCACCCACTATCGCTGTAGAATTTGAGGAAATATTGGAATGATTGGTTAGTGTGTAACCATTTTGGTTAGTATGACAACCCGTGCAATTGTTTAGAATCAACGGAAGAATTTCATTGTTGAACGAAACGGTATCAGAACAGTTTGCGTTTGGATAATTTTGAATTTTATCTTTTTTGCAACCCCAAATAAAAGGGATCAAAAATATGGAAAGGTAAATGAGTTTCATTGTTTGGAAATTAAAAAATAGGGAGATAGGAACAACCAAAAGAGGGGAACGAAAAAGTGTAGCGGAAAAACAAGCGCAGGAAACAGCTCCGGAACTTCTATTTCATCTGAAAATTTAGGCGGAAAAAGCAAAGGAGCACTTATACTTAAAATGGAAGAAATCGCTACGAAAAGTGAAGTAATTATATTTCCTCTTTTCTTAAATAACGTATTGTTAGTGAGGGATAATGCCACAATAAGAAAGGAAAAAAATGTAAATATTGCAGGAATTTTCCAAATTGGTAAATACGACGAAAAATCGAACAATTGATAATAAAAATAGACGTAAATTATCCCCACTAGTGAGGATAGAAGAGCAACGATAAAACCTAAAGTGATAGTTTGAATTGCCATTTTTTATTTTAATACCGCGGGAACTGTTACACTCATTGCCATTATATCAGGAACTACCTCGCTTTTTTTTCCAACACCAAAAGAAATTCGATTGATATTAAATGTACCCTTGAAAGTTATTTTGGTGTCATTTTTAACATAGGTTAAAGGAATAGTAACTTCTTTTTTTACGCCTCGAATGGTTAAATCACCTTTAACCTTGTATTTTTCTCCTTCTTTTGTTACAGCCTTTGAAGTGAACTTGATGTTTGGATAATTTGTTGCATCAAACCATTCGGATGTTTGAGCTTTTTTATCCCGTAACGCATTTCCAGTATCAATTGACTTAACAGGTATTGTTATTTTGAATTTACAACTATCCAAATTATTTTCATCAAAATCGATAGTTCCAGAAATCTTTGTGAATGTTCCCGTTGGATCAGTACTTTTAAACGCAATTTTATGACCATTTGTGATTTCGTAATGATCAAAAACTGAAAAGGTTATTGCTGTAGAAATAAGCAGCACAACAAAATAAGCAGATATAATTAAATTCTTATTCATTGATAATAAATTTTCGAGCTACACAAAATCCAAACCGAAATTGTCCTTTGGCAATATTTTCATAAGTATAGGGAATAAATTGTGTTTCACCAAGACCCCCTGAATTCGTAAAATTAATGGTAAAATTATGTCCAAAAGTTTGCCATTCTAAAGCAATAGCCATACTTTGTTTGTATGTTTCGGATTGTCTCACATTTTTCGAAGCAAAAGCATGATAATATTCGCATATTAATGCGAATTGGTTTGTTAATTTTACACGTACCGCACTTCCCAATGCTAATAATGAATTCATATCGTCAGAAGCAACATAATTTCTATGCACAAAGGTTGGCATTACCGCAAGTGAAAGCAAATCACCAAAGCGCCGCGTTATATTTGCTTGGGCAAAATATGCCAGCCTGTGTGACGCTTTCGGAAAATGATTTACTTGAGATTCAATAGGAGAGGCTTTCATGTAAGTAAATGAAGAACCACCAATTGCAGCCAGTGAAATAGGCATTTTTGAACTTTGTCGCAAGGCCCTGTATTTCAAAAACCCGTCTAGAAGTGAACGGTATGGTGCCCCAGTTCCCTTGCACCTACCAAATCCAACCATTAGATTTCTAGTTATTCCATATTCTAATGCAATTCTCATGTCGGACAAATTATCAAACCCAAACATATTTTGAACCCCACCGTTTGTTCCCGCAATATCTCCAAAACGATGTTCAATGCGCATTTCCATGTATCCTTTGGGTAAGGTTTCGATGCTATGGCCATTAATAATTCGGGTTGAAAAAAATGCTTTGGGCATCAAATCATCAGTTTCTTCAACAGATTCATTTTGAAATAAACTGTCTTCTCCCTGCTGAGCAAATGAAATTTGTAATCGGTTAAGTAGCAGAAATAGTGTAAGCAAAAGAAGTAGTTGTTTCATTTAAATTTTTAATAAATAGTGACGAATTTTCTTGTATTTTAGTTGTACAATAACCAAAACAAATGAAATTAACATTGGTTTTATTTTCTTTAGTTTTAATTCGTCCAATTTTTAGTCAACAGTTTAGACCGTCAAGAAAGCTTGTTTCTGTGCACGAAAATAAGGTTGAGAAAATAACAGAAGATTCCCTGCATTCAACTTTTTTAATTACTATTCCCCATAAAGTGCTCTTGCATTATCATAAAATTCATACTGAAAATATTGTTGTTCTTAGTGGGAAAGCTCTCATGAAACTCGGATCAGATACCCTTAAAATTCAAAAAGGAGATCAAATCACTATTCCGAAAGGAACTATCCATGAAATAATTAGAGTAATTTCGAGAAAACCGCTTCGTGTTTACTCTATTCAGTCGCCAAAATTCGATGGAACGGACAGGTATTTTGTTGAGCCATAATGGCTATTCTGAAATCGAATTCATTTTTTGGAGATTCACTAAATGAGCATAGAAACCATTTTCCGCGAACAAAGATTCGTGTGTGCCTTGTTCAACGATTTCCCCTTCTTTCAATACTAAAATTTTATCCGCCAACTTAATTGTTGAAAGTCGATGCGCAATGACAATGGAAGTTCTTCCTTGCATCAAATTTGTGAGTGCCTCTTGTACAAGTCGTTCAGATTCAGAATCAAGAGATGAGGTGGCTTCATCTAATATGAGAACTTTTGGATTTTTAAGAATGGCTCGGGCTATGGCAATTCGCTGTTTTTGTCCGCCAGAAAGTTGAATGCCTCGATCTCCTACTTGCGTTTCAAATCCTTGTGGAAACGACTGAATGAAATCGAAAGCGTTGGCGCCTTTTGCTGCTTGCTGTATTTCCTCATCACTTGCGTCGGGTTTTGCAAACAGTAAATTTTCCCGAATTGAACCTGCGAATAGTAAAACTTCTTGAGGCACAATGGCTAGGTTTTCTCTCAAATATTCAATTTCAATGGACTGAAGAGGATAACTATCGTATAAAATTTCACCTGTGAAATTGTTGTAAAAGTGGAATAATAAATTAGAGATGGTCGTTTTTCCTGAACCCGATGAGCCAACCAACGCCAGCGTTTGATTTGGTAAAATTTCAAAAGATATTCCCTTCAATACTTCAATATCATTTCGTTGTGGATAGGAAAAATGTACTTTTTTGAATGAAATTTGCCCAGAAAGTTCGGGTTTTTCTTTCCCGAATGCTATACGTTGTTCTGTTTTTTCGCGAAGTATTTCAACCAAATTCTCGGTTGCTCCGGCTGCTTTTTGAATTGCTGCATATAGTTCGGGCAAGGAGCCGACAGAAGCACCCATCATGATCGTAAACAACACAAATTGGTAAAATCCTTCGGAGGATAATTCTGGGTTTACTCCTTGTGTCATTAAAAGACCTTGCCATATAATAAATACGATTGCTCCGAAAAGACAAAATATGATGAAAGATACGAATAGCCCTTTCCATAATCCACTTTTTACATTCAAATCCCGAATTTGCTGTGATGATTTCTTGTATTTTCCAAGAGTAATCCATTCTTGCGTAAAGGATTTGACATTTGCAATTCCCATTAGCGCCTCTTCTACAATTGAATTTGATGTTGCCGTGAAATCTTGCGCTTGTTTGCTTAATTTGCGAATAAATCTTCCAAAAAATACAGCAAAGATTGCCATAACAGGAACCGTAGCAAACATGATTAATGCCAATTTCCACGAGATGAAAAATAAAAAGATAGTACCCCCAAATACAATAACAATTTGCCTGAAAAATTCTGCAACTATTGTTCTCATGGTCTCTTGAATCTGAGAGATGTCATTTGACAGACGACTAGTTAGTTCTCCAACTTTATTCTTGTTGAAGTAATCCATTGGCATAAAAACCAATTGCTCAAAAGCACGGTTTCGAATGTCGCGAAGTGTATTTTCCGTTACGTTTGTAAAAGTAAGTACGCGCACGAAGGAAAAAAATGCTTGAAGGCCAAAAATGATAAACAAAGCAAGTGCGATGGAATTTATATCTTCTAATTTGAGCAATTTCAGTGATTCAGATGAACTTGAGGATGGTCCAGTTGATCCTAAAAGTTTTCCTAAAAGATAAGGAAATAATAGGCCAATAGCGCTCGACAGAATTAAAAAAAACCAACCTACGGAGTATTGAAACCAATACGGTTTTAAAAAAGAGAAAATTCCTAAAAAAGAAGAAATTTTTCCCTTTTTAGTTCCATCTTCCTCGTTATTTTTCTGACGCTTCGCCAATTGATGATTGTTTGTGCAAAATTACAATTTGTTGATGAATAACTGATAGGAAACTCAAATAGTTCGTTGAAGTAGAAGAATTTTTTATCAAAACACTTTCGGCTATTTTTTCGTTTACTGATAGGTTTACCCAAAAGTAGTCTGTATATTTGAATTCTTAAACTAATATAAATGGTATTTTCCCGACTGTATTTTCTTATTTTTTCTTTGGTGTTATTTTTATTTTTTTCGTGCAACCAAAAAATTAATTATGTCGGTGAATTTAAAGAAACAGCGGTAGTTTATGGTCTTTTGGATCACGCAGATTCTCTTCATTACATAAAAATAAATCGGGCATTTATTGGTCCGGGAAATGCTTTGGATATTGCCCAAATTCCGGACTCAAATTATTTCTCTGAAGTGGACGCAACAGTATCTGAATACCTTAACGGTAATCTTATAAGATCATGGACCCTGCAAGATACTTTGTTGATGAATAAAGATACGAATGGATTGTTTTTTGCGCCTGAACAAAAAGTATACTATTTTAAAACACTTCCAACCAAAAGTACGCCTGTTTTTGGAACACCTCAAATTTCTTCTGATCCACAATTGTCCTCATTGAATCCGGCCGCAACATACAAACTAAATGTCGTAATAAACGGAGGGAAATACACCGTAAAAGCTGAAACGCAATTGGTTAATGGAATTACATCTCTCGCCTCTGGTCAGAATTTCACCTTTAAATTTGTTGATGATCCTGCCGAATATCTCGGTGCGCCGTTGCCTGTCTCCAACACAGGTAACTCTTTTGTAATGAACGCACAAATGGATGTGGAATTTAATGAGATAAAACCTTCAGGGACATCAGTTAAATCATTCAATTGGAAAATAGGTGAATCTGAGGTAAACCCAAATGATTCACGCTCATATCAAGTACTTGGAAAGACATTTTATGAATTGATTGATCAAAACTGTACCAATGATCCTTCCATCACAAGAAGGACTTTCAAAGGAATGTGGATTACTTTTACCGGTGGTGCGGAGGAATTATACAATTACATGTTGGTTAATAAACCGTCTTCTTCCTTGGCGCAGTCAAAACCTTCATACACCAATCTAGAGATTAACAACGGGGGAAAGGTAATCGGAATCTTTTCATCAAGACAAACCGTTCGATTTTACAAATCATTTTCAGTTGGTGCAGCCCAAGCCTACATTCGCGCTATAGATAAAAAAAGTACAAGAGAACTTTGCACTGGACCGATAAACCTTGGAAATTTGTTCTGCTCTGATCACCCTGGTGACAATGTAAATAACCAAGAGGAATCTTTCGCTTGTCAATAATTATCAATGTGCGAGAGAAAGACTTTTTTTGCTGACGTTTTACTTCCTGTTCCCATTCATCAGGTTTTTACCTACCGCATTCCACTAGAACTAAACGAGTCATTGTCTTTCGGATTTCGGGTGATTGTCCCTTTTGGCAAATCTAAGTTCTTGACCGGAATTGTGACAGAAGTTCACGAGCGAATTCCTGAGGCCTATCAGGCGAAATATATCGAATATGTCTTGGATGAAAATCCGATTATTACCAAAAAACAATTTCAATTTTGGACGTGGATCTCACAATACTACATGGCTCCATTGGGAGATGTAATGAATGCTGCCTTACCTGCTAATTTTAAGTTATCAAGCGAAACTAAAATCGTTTTACACCCAGATTTCGAAAATAATCAGGTTTTAGATGAAAAAGAACAAATGATCGTAGACTCTCTGTATACGAATGAACAAATGGACCTTAAAGAATTGGCAAATCTTCTTACAATAAAAACCATTCAGCCACTGATTAAAAAATTAATTGATAAGCAAATTGTATTGTCATTTGAATCCTTGAACGAACGTTTTTCTCCAAAAACAGTAATGTGCTACACACTCACAGATTCTTTTCTTGATGAATCTTTGCTCATGAGTCTTATAGCGGATTTGGAACAAAAAGCCAATGCTAATAAACAAGTTGAGGCTTTGTTATTGCTCTTGAAAGAGGGGAATTTCCGCCGCAATATGATTCAACCTGTTTTGAAAAAAACCTTAGTAGATCAAGGAGCAAGTTTATCTGCTCTTCAGACATTAGAAAAAAATGGCATCATTCAGCATATCCGATTAGAGGTTAGTAGATTAAAAAGTTTTGGGCAAGATATTAAGGTAAAAAAAGAATTAACTCAAGCGCAAAAAGATGCGTTGCAAAAAGTAAAAGATAGTCAGGAAAAGAACATTGTGACGCTTTTGCATGGTGTAACAGGTTCAGGCAAAACTGAGTTGTATGTAGAGTTAATAGAAGAACAGCTTGCGGTTGGAAAGCAGGTTCTCTTTTTAATACCAGAAATCGCATTAACTACGCAACTTATCGACCGTTTATCAGCTTATTTTGGCGATCAGATAGGCGTTTATCATTCCAAGTTTAATCAAAATGAGCGCGTTGAAATTTGGAATACAGTATTAACTAATAACCCAACGAAATTTCGCTTGATTATAGGCGCGAGATCGTCCATTTTTCTTCCATTTAGTAACTTAGGATTAATCATAGTTGATGAGGAGCACGAAAATACCTTTAAGCAAATCGACCCCTCCCCAAGATACAATGCTCGAGATGCTGCCATTATTTTAGCTCACCTGCATAATGCCAAGGTATTATTGGGGACAGCGACACCATCTATTGAAAGTTTTTATAATGCACAAAATGGAAAATATGGGTTTGTTAGTTTAACGGAACGCTACTTAGGATTACAAATGCCCGAAGTAATATTTGCCAACCTCCGATCAGAAAAAAAGAATCAAAGCATGCAATCACATTTTAGTGGCTTGCTGATGGAGAATATCCGAGAAACGTTGGAAAGAGGTGAGCAAGTGATTTTATTTCAAAATAGGCGCGGATATACGCCCATGTGGTCGTGTGAAGTTTGTGCATGGACTCCACGATGTACAAATTGCGATGTCTCCTTGACCTATCACAAACACTCAAATACTCTAAAATGTCATTATTGCGGTCATATTTCTCCACCAGTTGGAAGTTGCGGAGCATGTGGGAGTAATCGAATAAAAATGGTAGGTTTTGGAACAGAAAAGATTGAGGACGAATTGAGTTTACTACTGCCAAATGTGTTGATACAACGATTAGATTTGGATTCGACTCGATCAAAAAATGCGTACGAGACAATTTTGAATGATTTTGAAAATCGCCACATTAATATTTTGGTAGGTACTCAAATGATTACGAAAGGATTAGATTTTGATAACGTCGGTTTGGTCGGTATTTTGGATGCAGATATGCTTTTGAATAGACCAGATTATAGGGCCTTTGAACGAGCATTTCAATTAATGGTCCAAGTAGCGGGTAGAGCAGGGCGTAAAAATAAGAAAGGCAAGGTCATCGTACAGACAGCTAATCCCGAACATTGGGTGTTAGAACGCGTTAAAGAGCATGATTACAATGGGTTTTACGAAACGGAGATACAAGAGCGTAAATTATTTTTCTATCCGCCATTTTATAAAATCATAGACCTGACTTTACGTCATTCGAACGAGGAAAAATTAAATAGAGCAGCGCAAAATTTGGTGGATAAGTTACGTCCTGTTTTCAAGGAGCGAGTTATTGGACCTGAGTTTCCAATCATTAAGCGCATTCAAAATTTTTACATTAAAGAAATTAAGATTAAAATAGAGAAGGATGCCCCTGAAAAAAAAGTTAAGAAAACCCTACAGGAAATTATTGATTTATTTTTTTCAGAACCATCGAATAAATCAACGCGCCTTTCAATTGATGTTGATTCATATTGACTAGTTAAAGCAGCAATCGAATGTGTCCCTGTATTTTCGATTTAATTTTAAAGTTTCCAAAAAATTGAATTTACTATTGTTTATTGTAAAAAAATCTTTAGTTTTGTTCTCACTTTTTACGAAAAGTTCACACGATTTTGAATCCAGATGTTTCTGGAGATTTTCGAAAGAAAGTTAAAAAATTGGTTTGGTAGTTCAGTTGGTTAGAATACATGCCTGTCACGCATGGGGTCGCGGGTTCGAGTCCCGTCCAGACCGCACAGTTAAAAGTGTTAAACCCTTGTAAATCAATGACTTACAAGGGTTTTTTTATGTCCAAAAAACCCATCTGTAAAACAATCTGTAAAACATTTTAACATTGGGATCTCCAAAATTTATCGAAAAAATGACCCAATTCTTCCCTTTCCAAGTAAAAATATTTGGTTGTTCTTCTTACTTCGATACAAAATGCCATTTCATAAAATGACCTTTTTATTTCCTCCACAGGATCAGAATGATCAATATTAATTTCATTGTAGTAATCTAAATACTCCTGAAAATTTGAATTCTCTCCTTTGTCTAATTCAATTTTAATCTTTTCAAAGGAATTGAATAATGATTTATTCATTTCATATAATTCATAACTGTTGTATAAACTCATAATTTCTAGGTATCGGAGATGGTCTATGTGGAAGTTTCTTTTTCGCATAACGCCCTAGCAACGGGCATTAGCGGATTTTATTACATTTTAAGAATCTGAAGAAGTTAAATTACCTACCACCCTTATTTTGGAATTTTGGACTGGGCAAATAATCTCA
>Ga0194127_10002381_pt1 | contig 25728 bp, 24 predicted proteins | sample TA2KigC100mmetaG_FD_148624 | JGI IMG/M metagenome (GOLD analysis project Ga0194127, IMG submission 148624) | Freshwater microbial communities from Lake Tanganyika, Tanzania - TA2015036 Kigoma Deep Cast 100m | ecosystem: Environmental > Aquatic > Freshwater > Lake | place: Tanzania: Lake...
AAAACGATCGCGCGGGTCAATGCCCTGCAGCGCCGGCTGCGCGAAGATCCGCAGGCTGCGGCCGAACTGGCCGCCTGCCCCCTGCCACCATGAGAGGCGGCATGATGGACGCCTTCCCGCGCATCCAGGCAAGCGGTCGTTCCTCCGTGCGCTGGCGGCCCGAAGGTTGGCCGGCGTTCCTGCGGCCGCGCACCTTCCTGCCCCAGGAACACGGCGGGTGGTTTCTGTTCCTGACGCCCCTGGCCGTGGGTCTGACGGTCGGCCGCGGCTGGCACGCGGCTGGGCTGGCTTTCGCGTTGGCTGCGTTGGCGTTCTACATGGCGCGGCGCCCCCTCGACCTGGCACTGAGGAGTCTGCGCGGGGAGCGCACACGCGCGGATTTGCCTGCGCTGGGCGGCTGGCTGGCGATCTATGGCCTGCTGGCCGCAGCGCCGATGGCCCATCTGGTGCTGCGAGAACGGCTGATCGGGTTGCTGCCATTGGCCGCGGCCGGGCTGACGCTGCTCAGCCTGCAGCTATGGGCTGCGCAATCGCGTCGCGCTCGCACGGCCTGGAGCGAGGCCGTCAGCACGGCCAGCCTGGGGCTGGCGGCAGCCGGCGGCTACTATGTCGGCGCAACTGTCGCAGGCGAGGCGCATACGACCATGACCGCGCTGGTTCTGTGGGTGTTGTGCGCCCTGCAGGGGGTCGGCGGCGTGCTCTACTCGCGCTGGCGGCTGCGTCGTCGCCGTCTGAGTCTGATCGAAGGACGGCCTGAGCGCGGTCGCCCACCGGCGATGTCTGAACGCGACGGAGACCCGGCCGTGCCCCGTGTGTCGGTGCTGACGCACCACATGACGGCGCTTGCCGTGGCAGTGGCCATCGCGGCAGCCGGCCTGGCGCCCTGGGTCGTGACGCTGCTCTATGCCGGCCTGTTGATCCGCGTCGCCTGGGGCACGCGGCCTGCTGCGCCGCCAGATCGCACCGTCATTCGCATCGGTCTCAGCGAGGGAATCGTCACGCTGGCTGGCGGCACCTGGCTGACGCTGGCCTTTCTATGAGCAGGTCGTGTGAAAGAGGAGATCAACCCGTGGCTCCGCTGATCTTGCCTGAGATCAACCAGGCTCTCTGCACCGGCTGCGGCGATTGCCTGATGGTGTGCACGCCGAAAGCATTGGAGCTGACGAACGGCAAGGCCGTGCTCGCGCGACCCGAAGTCTGTGAGTATGAGGGGGGATGTGAGCCCGTCTGCCCGGCTGGCGCCATCCAATTGCCTTATCTGATCGTCTTCGACGCGCAAGAGAGATAACATGGACCCCGCGACGACTTTCTATGACGCGCTCGCGCCGCTCTTCGATGTCATGACAGATTGGGATGCACGGCTGGCTGCCGAAGGGCCGTTTCTGCGCCAGCTTCTGGACGAGGCTGGCGCGCGACAGGTGCTCGATGCAGCCTGCGGCAGCGGCGGACACGCGCTGGCCCTCACACGCTGGGGATACGCGGTTACCGCCATAGACGCCAGCCCTGCGATGATCGCACTGGCGAAGCAAAAGGCCGAAGTGCAAAGGCTGGCCACGACCTTCGCAGTGGCAGATCTGGCAGACCTGGCCGCCCTGCCCCCTTCCCTGTTGGCCAGAGAGGAGGAGTTCGACGCCGTCCTCTGCCTGGGCAATTCACTGCCGCACCTGTTGAGCCATGCCGAGCTGGCCGCGGCGCTGCAGAGCATGGCCGCGGCGCTGCGGCCTGGCGGTCTGTTCATCACACAGAACCTGAACTACGATCTGCGTTGGAAAAAGCAGCCTCGTTTCTTTGCCGCGCAAGGAGGCGAGCTGGCCGGGCAGCCGGTGCTCGTCTGGCGCTTCGCCGACTATCAGGTGGATGCGGAGCGCATCGCCTTCCACATCGCCCTGTTTCGTCCCGGCCGCGCTGAACCGGGCGCCGGCCCCGCGCACGACTGGAACGTGGAAGTGCACACCACCCCGCAGCGGCCTCTCTTCCTGGCCGACCTGACGGCCGCGCTGACCGCGGCCGGTTTCGCGCAAATCCAGGCCTACGGCCGGATGGCGCTTCCCCGCGAGCCGTTCGATCCCGAGGCAGCGCCGGATTTGGTCGTGACGGCACGGCTGTCCTGCCAAGCGCCAGGCACTTCGGAAGTGCCTGGCGCTTGGCGGGTTTCAATGACCTTTTCATCCCCAGTGCGTTTGTGATCCACGTCATTCCCCTGCCCGCGTCATACGAGCATACTTGCCTCTGACGAATCCTTGCAGCACGGGGAGGGGATCAAATGGACCGCAGCCCGACCTCTGGCCTGTTGCCCACACTCTTGAGCGCGACGCTTGGACGACTCGCCCGCGGCCGGTTGCCCCAGGTCGTCGGCGAGCTGCGTCTGCCCGGCCTGGCCGCGGCCGCCGAGATCATCCGCGACCGCTGGGGCGTTCCGCACATCTATGCCCAGAACGACCACGACGTGTTCTTCGCCCAGGGCTTCGTTCACGCCCAGGATCGTCTATGGCAAATGGATTTCCACCGTCGGCTCGCGGCCGGACGCCTGGCAGAGGCGCTGGGGAAGACGGTTCTGCCCCTGGATCGTTGGATGCGCATCCTGGGGCTGCACCGCACGGCCGAACAGGAGGCGCGCTGGCTGGCCGAGGAAGCTCCCCGCGATGCACGCGTCGCGGCTGCTCTCGCCACACTGGAAGCCTACGTCGCAGGAGTGAACGCCGGCATCGCCTCAGGCCCTCGCCCCATCGAGTTCGCCCTCCTGCGCTGCCGCCCCGAGCCGTGGACCATCGCCGACTCGCTGTCGTGGGCCAAGTTGATGGCCTGGAGTCTGTCTGTCAACTGGGAAAGCGAGCTTCTGCGATCGCACTTGATCGCACGCCTGGGGCCAGAGCTGGCCGCGGAGCTGGAACCGGTGGCCGGCGATCTGGGGCCGATCATCCTGGCTGACGGCCAGCAAGGGTTGGCCGGCCCGCGCGCCGCGGCCGGCCTGGGTAGCAACAATTGGGTCGTCGCTGGCAGCCGCACGACCACAGGCAAGCCGCTGCTCGCCAACGACATGCACTTGCAGATGGTCGCGCCCAGTATCTGGTACGAGAACCACCTGGACAGCCGCGCAGCTCTGCCGCAGCCGGCCGGGGCCGGGTCTGCGGGCCTGCACGTCACTGGCGTCACCTTTCCCGGCATCCCGGGCGTGATAGCCGGTCACAATGCGCACGTGGCCTGGGGCTTTACGAATGGCTTCGCGGACGTGCAAGACCTCTACACCGAGCGCCTGCGACGCACTGCCGACGGCCGTGTCGAGTACGAGTACTGCGGCCAATGGCTGGAGGCCGCAGTCCGGCAGGAGACGATTCGCGTCCGCGGCCGCGCTCGTGTCGTGGAAGAGGTGATCGTCACGCGGCACGGCCCGATCATCAACGCGTTGGCGCCAGACCTGGCTGGCGAGACGCCCCTGGCGTTGCGCTGGACTTCGTTGGACCCAGGTCGCGAGATACTGGCGCTCTGCGCCATCAACCGGGCGCGGACCTGCGCCGAGTTCCGCGCCGCGCTGCATGACTGGACCGGGCCGGTCCAGAACATCGCGTACGCGGACATCTACGGCGACATCGGCTACACCTTCGCGGGCAGGATTCCGATCCGGCCACAAGGAGACGGCCGCGTTCCCGCGCCGGGCTGGACCGGCGAACACGAGTGGCGCGGCTACATCCCTTTCGATGAGCTGCCCCATCTCGACAACCCGGCGCAAGGTTACATCGTCACCGCCAACAACCGGGTGGTAGGAAACGACTATCCCTACTTCCTCGGCCGCGACTTCACGCTGGGGGATCGAGCCCAGCGCATCACAGAGCTGATCGAGGCGCGGGCAAAGCTCGACATCCCTTATGTCCAGCGGATGCAGTTCGACCAGGTCTCGCCGACCGCAGTCAGCGTGACCGGCTGGCTCGGCCAACTGACGTGCGACGACCCTGAGCTGGCGGCCGCGGTGGAGATGATGCGGGTGTGGGATGGCGAGTTGGCCGCCGATAGCCCTGCGGCAGCCGTACAGCAGGTCTTCGCGCGGCGGATGATCGCGCTGATGACCGCGCCGCGCCTGGGCGAACTTGCCCCTCGCTACGCGGGCCGCGGCCCGACGCCCGAGATCGCGGCGTCCAGCATTTTCGGGCATCGGGCCTGCGAGTGGCTGAAGGGCCAGCTGGCCCAGCCGGCCTCGCACTGGTTCGACCTGGGCGGCGGCGAAACGCGCGACGACGTCATGCGGCTGGCGCTGCGCCAGACCGTGGACTATCTTAAGGGGCGTCTCGGCCCGCGCGTTTCTGCCTGGGGCTGGGGCAAGCTGCACACCCTGACCTATGGCCATGTCTTGGGACGCGCGCCGGCGCTGGCGCGGCTGTTCAACCGTGGACCCTATCCTCTCGGCGGCGACGGGTCCACTCTGTGAGCTGCTGGCACCGGTATGCACGACCTGGAAAGTGCGAGCGTGATCGGCCCGCCATTCCGTTTCATCGCGGACCTGGCCGACTGGCGCAACTGCCTGGGCCTGCTTGCGCCCGGCCAGTCGGGCAACCCTGCCAGCCCACATTACGACGACCAGGTGAAGGCCTGGTTCACGGCGGGCTATCATCCACTGCTGTGGGAACGCGCAGATGTGGAAGCAGCGGCCACCGCGCGGCTGGCGCTGTCCTGAAAATCACCGGTTCGCATTTCTCATAATGGCAACCTTGCGGTATACTCAGCGCGCAGTAAACTCCTCTGAGGTGCGACTTGATCAACGAATCCCGTCTCGTACAGACCTTCCTGGAATTGGTGGCCATTGATAGCCCCGTGGGCCACGAAGAAGCGATGGGGGCCGAACTGATGGCGCGGTTTGCGGCGCTGGACGGTCAGGTGGTGCGCGATGAGCACGGCAACGTCATCGCGCGCTGGCCCAATGGCCAGGGCGATTGGCTGATGCTGAGCGCGCACATGGACACCGCGGGCGCGGATGTCGGCATCAAGCCACGTATCCGCGATGGCGTGATCTATTCCGACGGCGCAACGATCCTCGGCGGGGACGACAAGTCCGGCGTGGCGATCATCCTGGAAACGATCCGCTCGCTGCAAGAACAGGGACTCGCTCATCCGCCGCTGGAGGCGGTCATCAGCGTCAGCGAAGAGGTGGGGCTGCGCGGAGCAAGACTGTTGGACAAGAGCAAGCTGCGCGCCCGCCGCGGCTACGTCCTCGACGCGGGCGGACCCATCGGCACGATCGTCAACAGCGCGCCCAGCCAGGACGCGCTGCGCGTAACGGTCTTCGGCAAGAAGGCGCACGCGGGCAGCGAACCGGAGCGCGGGGTCAACGCCATTCGCATCGCGTCCGAGGCCATCGCGGCCATGCCGTTGGGTCGCATTGACTTCGAGACCACGGCCAACATCGGAGTGATCGAGGGCGGCACGGCTACCAACATCGTGCCCGACGAGGTGCGCATCCGCGGGGAAGCTCGCAGCCGGAACAACGACAAGCTCGCGGCCCAGACGGTCGCCATGGTCGCCGCGTTCCAGGATGCGGCCGAGCGGCACGGCGGCCGCGTAGAGATGAAGCTCCAGCGTTCTTACAACGCCTACAAGCTTGCCGAAGACGCGCCGGTGATCGCGGCAGCGATGGCGGCCGCCCGCAAACTGGGTTTCGAGCCGATCCTCCACGCTTCGGGCGGCGGCGCCGATGCCAACATCTTCGCCGAAGCCGGCATCCAGTGCGCGGTCATCAGCACCGGCATGGCGGAAGTGCATACCCCGCAGGAGCACATCGCCATCGCCGACATGGTCAACTCCGCGCGTTGGCTGGCCGAGCTCATCGCCCGCGGCTGACCGCCATACGCAATACGGAATTACGCAATACGCAATCCGTGACAGAGAGGTCTCCCATGCCTCGTCCACTGCCCATCCTGTTCATCCACGGCTTCAATGGCGATCCCGGCGACTGGACCGATAGCGGGTTCCGGCAATACGTCATCGAACAGGGCGACCCTTCGGCAAGCTTAGAGCTTGCCTTGAACGCAGTGAAGGGGCAGGCTCTGGATCCCGATCTGGTGCGGCAGTTTCGCTATGGCGTCGCGGAAGACGGCACCTACAACAACCGGGGCGACATTCCCCAACTTGCGGCGCGGCTGGCGGGCGTCGGACTGAGCGACAAAGAGATGTTGACCTCGAGCGTGGATCGCCTGAGTGCGGATAGCGTCGCCAGGGGCGGCCCGGCCGGGGTCACATTGATCGCGCACAGCATGGGCGGGATCATCAGCCGCTACTATCTGAGCCGCCGCGAGCCCGATCGGTTCGGCGCGGTATACCGCGGGCACGTGAGCCGGCTGATCCAGATCGCTTCGCCGAACCAGGGCGTAGATCTCATGCGCCTGACCGCGCTGGCCCCGCGTGGGTCGCTGTCGTGGCTGTTCATCCGCCTGCTGGAGAAGTTGGGGCTGGCGCCGGCGCTGCCAGGCGACGCGGTCGAGGCGTGGGAGGCCCAGTTCCAGCAGATGCAGACGGCCGAGCGCGATGCCGTCGCGCCGGCGAGCGCGGGGCCAGGCAGCCGCGTGCTGCTCACCGACACGCCCGTCTATCAGCAGCTCGCGCCGGGCAGCCCGCTGCTGACTGAACTCAACCAGCCAGGCACGATGCCCGCGCACGTCGAGTGTCACACCTTCTACGGCGATATTCGCGTGCGTCTGGTGGTGGCGCTGCGACCGGCCGGCCGCGTGCTATTGGATCACGCCGCCAGTTTCGGGGACATGCTGGTGCCGGCCTACAGCGCGGCGGAAATCCCCGGCTCCCCGGCCACGCCGCACCCCTACGTGGCGGAGCGCCGCATCGAACTGAACCTGCGCGTGGCGGCGTCTGAACCGCGCGCGCTGGCCGACCTGCTGCCGGACATCTCGCACGCGAAGCTGCTGTCAAACCGGGCCGTGCAGGATGCAGTTTTGGCGCTGCTGCAATAGTATACCAGGAGGGATCATGCGCGCTTTTGTCGTCGCCTGGCGGACCCTCGTCAGCATCTATAACGAGCTCTTTTTCATGTTGGGCGTGAGCGTCCTCTGGTGGATCACGGGAGGCATCTTCGTGGGGCTGGCGGTCCTGTTCGCCTGGCCGATGCTCCAGATCGGCGGTCCGGTGTGGCTGGCGCCGCTGGTCGCCATTCCGGCCGGCCCGGCCATGGCAGGCATCGCGAACGCCGGCCGCCGCGTGGCGCGCGATCTGCACGTGGATCGCGGCTTCTTCTGGGACGGCTTCCGCGTCTACTGGAAAAAGGCGCTGGCTCTCAATGCCATCAGCATGGGCGTGCTGGCCCTGTTGATGCTCAACCTGCTCTTCTATCTCTCGCAAGACAACGCGGTGGTGCGGATACTGGCGTTTCTGTTCCTCTACCTGATCGTGTTTTGGTTGAGCGTTCAGTTCTACATCTTCCCGATCCTGGTCGGCATGAAGGAGCCCAGCCTCTTCCCCGCGGTGCGCATGGCCGCGGCGATGGCGTTCGGCAACCCGCTCTTCTCGCTCGTGCTGCTCGTCATCGCCGCCGCGCTGACCTTTCTCAGCGTCGTGCTGGCGATTCTGATCATCTTTGCCTGGCCCGCGCTGATGGCGCTGCTGGGCGAGCACTCGCTGATCCTGATGTTGCAGCGAGCTGGCATCAAGATCGAGGATGGCAGCATGCCGCCGAAGGGATGATGGTGGATTTGGGATTTTAGATTTTGGATTTGAGATTGAGGGCGGCGAATCCACGACCATCCCAAGGCCAGTCATTGATCGCGCTCTGCACCGCACAGGTCTCTATCTCTATCTCCCCTCTCTATCTCCCCTCTCTATCTCCCCTCTCTATCTCTCCTCGGAAATACGCCGCAGTGGCCGCCAGGCCGCCGCCGAGCGAGACCTCGGGGGCCCAGCCCAGCGTCTCGGCCGCCAGGCGATTATCCAGGCACGACGCCCACACTTCGCCGGGTTTGTCGGGGCCATAGATGGGAACCAGGGCGTAGCCGGGGCTGACTGCTCGCAACCCATCGAAGATTGCCTGGATCGTCGTCGGGACCGCCGAACCGATGTTGACGATGCCCCCGCCGGCCGCCAGCGCTAACACGTTTGCAGCCGCGATGTCGGCCACGTAGACGAAGTCGCGCACCTTGGCGCCGTTGCCGTTGATGATGCACGGCTGGCCCGCGGCCATCCGGCCGGCGAAGATCGCGACCACGCCCGCCTCGCCATGGGGATCCTGCCGCGGGCCGTAGACGTTGGCATAGCGCAGCACGATGTGATCCAGGCCGTAGTTGCACTGATAGGAATAGAGATAGAACTCGAACGCGATCTTGCTGACGCCGTAGGGATCCACCGGATGCACCGGCCAGTCCTCGCGGAAGGGTGGTTGCCCGCGACCCTCGCCGTAGCCCGCGCCGCCCGAACTGGCGTAGATCACCTTGCGCACGCCGTACTTGCGCGCCAGCTCAAGCAGGCCGATGCCCGCCACGATGTTGACCTGGGCGTATTCCTCGGGAATGACCAACGATTCGCGCACGCTGGCGAGCGCAGCCTGGTGCGCGATGAAGTCCGGCCGTTCGGCCGCGAAGACGCGCTCCAGCGCGGCCTCGTCGCGCAAGTCCACCTGGTAGAAAGCCGCTGCAGGGTGGACGTTCTCGCGGCGGCCGTGGCTCAGGTTGTCTACCACCGTGACCCGATGGCCGGCTGCGATGTACGCATCAACGACGTGCGAGCCGATGAACCCGGCGCCGCCCGTGACGAGGATGGTGCTCATGTGAATGCTCCGTGGGCGTAGTGCGTATTGCGTATTCCGTAGTGCGTATGGCATCATATCATGGGTTGGGCTGAAACGGAAGTGCGATGCCTTTGGGCTCTCGCCCCAGTGTGCTATAATCGTTCTCGTATTCCAGAACCAAACGCGCAATACGCAATACGCAATACGCAGTACGCAATACGTTTCACACCAGGAGTCGCTTCTTGTTCACTCTCGATCTACCAGAACTGCTGGCGCGCGCCATCGCTTTACTGCTCGGCTTCGGCGTCCACGAGGCGGCTCACGCCTGGGCCGCCTATCGGCTGGGCGACGATACCGCCAAGCGCGCCGGCCGGCTGACCTTGAACCCGTTGGCGCACCTCGATCCGCTCGGCGCGCTCATGGCGCTTTTCGCGATGTTCGGCTGGGCCAAGCCCGTGCCGGTCAATCCCTTGCGGCTGCGGTTCGGGCCACGCACCGGTCTGGCGCTGGTAAGCGTCGCGGGGCCGGCGAGCAATCTGCTGGTGGCCGGCCTGGTGGCGCTGCCCTGGCGTCTGGGCCTCATCCACAACGCGCCCGAGGTCGTGCTCTTGCTCGTCTGGGTCATCGTCGCGATGAACGTCGGGCTGGCCCTGTTCAATCTGATCCCGCTCGCGCCCCTCGACGGCCACAGCGTGCTGAACGGCATCCTGGAGCCGCGGCTGGCCGAACGAGTCCAGGCGTTGCAGGTCTATGGCCCCATGATCCTTCTCGGCTTGCTGATGTTGGGTCGCATCTCGCCAAGCCTGGATATCCTGGGACGCACCCTCTACCCGGCCGCGATCGCGACCATGAGATTCATGTTCGGGCTGTGATGGGCAGATCCGCAGGGCCGCGGCCGCGCTATCGCGTGCATCAGTTCCTGCAGGCCGCGGCCGCCTGGCTGACGCCGCCGAGCGCGGTCGAGCTGGCCACGGCGCGATGCTGTCTGCCCGCCGCGGCCTGGGAGATGTTCAGAGCGTTGCCCCGCAGCGATCAGCATCACGGCCTGCAAGTGCTGCGGGCGCTGACCGCAGCCGGCCATCGGCACGTTGCGCTCTGCCAGGCGGCTCTGCTCCACGATTGCGCCAAACATGCTGGCGGCCTGCGGCTCTGGCATTGGGCAGCGGTCGTGTTGCTCGCGGCTGTCCGGCCGGCCTACCTGGCCGGATTGGCCGGCGCGGCTGAGCCGTCCGCGGGCGATTGGCGGCGCCCCTTTTGGGTGCACGCCAACCATGCGCAGCAGGGCGCCGAGCTGGCCGCCGCGGCCGGCTGCGACCCGTGCGCGGTGGAGTTGATCCGACGACACCAGGATCGGCCGGCGCCGACCGGCGATCCATCGTTCGACAAGTTGTTGGCGGCCCTGCAGGCCGCGGACGACGATCACTGAGACAGGAAATCACATGGCAGACAGAATGCAAATCACCATCATAGGGATGGGGTTGATCGGCGCATCAGCCGGGCTGGCCTTGCGCAAATACCAGGACAAGGTCACGATCGTCGGGCACGACCGCAACCTGCGGCTGGCCGGCCAGGCCAAGTCCATGGGCGCGGTGGATCGCACCGAGTGGAACCTCATCAACGCCGTGGTCAAGGCCGATCGCATCGTGATGGCCGTCCCCGCGGGCGAAATCCGGGATACCCTGACGGCCATGGCCCAGGACCTGAAAAATGGCTGCGTCATCCTCGATCTGTCAGACGTGAAGACATCGGTCCTGGATTGGGCGGCCGAGCTGCTCCCGCCGCACGTCTCTCTGGTGGGCGGCCATCCCATTGTGGTGACCGAAAACCTGGACACGTCAGGCGCGCGCGCGGATCTGTTCGCGGGCAAACTGTTCTGCCTGATGACCGACGCGCGCAGCTCGGATGCCGCCGTGCGGTTGGCGACCGACCTGATCGAAGCGATGGGCGGCAAGCCGTTCTTCCTCGACCCGGTGGAGCACGACGGCATGGTCGCCGCAACGGTCCATGCGCCTACGCTGATGGCGGCCGCGCTGATGGAAGCGGCCATCACCAGCCCAGGCTGGGCCGACATGCGCAAGCTGGCCGGCACCCAGTTCTATGCCAGCACGCTGATCACGGCGGACGACGGCAAGGCCGCCGCGAGCGCGTGCGCGGCCAATCGCGAGCATACCGTGCGCTGGCTCGACCGGTTGATCGGCGAACTGGACGAATGCCGCGACCTGTTGGCAGCCGGCGAGGACGAGAAGCTGGCCGACATGATCGAGCGCGGTCTGGAAGCCGGCCGTAAGTGGCTGCACGCCCAGGCCCGCGGCGACTGGGAAGAGCCCGTGATGTCGGCGGCCGAAATCCCTTCATCAGGATCATACCTGGGCCAGATGATCGGCATGGGCGCGTTTCGACAGCGCGGCCCACAGCCTGGGGGACGGCAGCCGGGCAAGCCGAAGAAGTAGAGCGCCCCTTGCCCTTCGTCTACATCGTGCGCTGCGCGGACGGCGCTCTATACGCCGGTTGGACGACCGACCTCGGCCGGCGCATCGCGCAGCACAACGCCGGCCAGGGCGGCCGCTATACGCGCGCTCACCGTCCCGTCGCGCTCGTCTATCACGAAGAGACGGCCGACCGTCGCTCTGCTATGCGCCGCGAGGCGCTCATCAAGCAGATGGATCGGGAGGAGAAGGAGCGGCTGATCGCGGTGGGCGTGAGGCGTGAGGCGTGAGGCGTGGAGCGTGGGGCGAAGAGAATGCGCATCCTGGCCATCGCGCCAACCAGTTTCTTTGCGGATTACGGCTGTCATGTGCGGATTCGCGGCCAACTGACCGCCCTGGCCGGCCGCGGGCACACGGTGCGCCTGGTCGCCTATCCGAGCGGCCGGGATGTGGCTGGCCTGCCGACCACGCGTGCGCCCTGGCCCAGGGCCGGCGCGATCCAGGTCGGCTCATCGCGGCTCAAGATCGCGCTGGATGCCCTGCTCGCGCCGACCGCGCTGGCTGTCGCGCTGCGCTTTCGGCCAGACGTGATCCATGCCTATCTGCACGAAGGCGCGCTGATCGGCTGGGCCATCGCCGCGCTCATGCGCCGGCCCCTGGTCTTCGACTTCCAGGGCAGCCTGACGGCTGAGATGCTGGATCACCGCTTCTTGTCGCTGCGGTCGCGGTGGCTGCCGCTGTTGCAGCGGCTGGAGCGCTGGATAGACCAGCGGCCAGCCGCGGTCCTGGTCAGCTCGGCCCACGGCCGGCGCCTGCTGGCAGATCGCTTTGGGGTTTCCCCTGGTCGCATCATCAGCCTGCCAGACAGCGTGGATCCCTGCTTCTTCCATCCTGCCGTAGCCTTCGATCCCGCTGAGCTGGCGGCTCTGCGCACACGGTTGGGCCTGCGGCCGGGAGGGCGCGTGATCGTCTACCTGGGGCTGCTGGCGACCTACCAGGGCACGGATTTGCTGCTGGCGGCTATGGCGCGCCTGGCGGAACGCTATGGCGACGTCCATCTGCTGCTGATGGGCTTTCCATTTGTGGATCGCTATCGGCGTCAGGCTGAAACGTTGGGGCTGACCGGCCGCGTGACCCTGACCGGCGGCGTGCCCTATGAGCTCGCGCCGATCCACCTGGCGCTTGGCGAGATAGCGGTTGCGCCCAAGCTCTCGGCCACCGAGGGCAGCGGCAAGGCGCTCACCTACATGGCGGCCGGGCTGCCGGTCGCGGCCACCGACATCCCCATCCATCGTGAATACCTGGGCCAATGGGGCGTCTATGCGCCGCCGAACGAGCCGCAGGCGCTGGCCGGCGCGTTGGGCCAGCTCCTGGACGATCCAGCCGGCGCCGCGCTGCGCGGCCGGAAGCTGCGTGAGCGCGCGGAGCGCGCCTACACCTGGTCGCACGCGGCCGATATCGTCGAAGGGGTCTACCAAAGCGTGACTTCGCCCTGCGGTGTTCCGTTTTCCTCTTGACGGCGCGCATGAAACATGTCATAATGGCGTTTGCGATGGGGCGACGGGCTGAGGACCGAAGAGAGTACATCATCGAACGGACGGGTCTATGCGGTTCGCATGGGATGAAGCGAAGAACGAGACCAACATCCGCGACCACAAGATTGACCTTGCGGATGTGCCGCCAGTTTTTGACGGCCCGATGCTTGCAGAACTGAACGAGCGCGAGGATTACGGAGAAGACCGTTGGATAGGAATCGGGCTTTTGGGCGACATCCCTGTCGTTGTCGTCTTTACGGAACGTCAGGGCGACACGATCCGCATCATCTCCGCGCGAAAGGCAAATAGGCATGAGCGACGGAAATTCAGAGAAGCAATCGCGAACTGACTGGGAAGCGCTGCGAGCGATGACGGATGACGAGATTGACTACTCGGATATTCCGCCGCTCGACGACCACTTCTTCGAACGCGCAACCTGGCGATCGCGTGAACAGAAGAAAGTAGTCGTAATGATGCGGGTGGATCCCGATGTGTTCGCCTGGTTCAATTCCCAGGCGGACGGTTGGGAGCGACGTATGCGCGCGGCTTTGCGGATATATGTTGAGGCGCACAAGGAGCCCGAGATGGCATAGGTCGCGTGAAAGGCGCGTTCACAGTAACGACAAGAAACCCGGCTTCTCCGGAGAAGCCGGGTTTCTTCTGTCGGGCCCAATTCATGCCCCACCAAGCGCCGGCGCTTGGTGGGAGAGAAAGTGAAATGCAGCGAGTAATGCAACTGACGCGCCATGGTCGCTGGGCGGCGGCGATCCTGGCGCTGCACCTGGTCTTGGGCGTGCTCTACAGCCTGGCCGTGCCGCCATGGGAGGCGCACGACGAGTGGGCGCACTACAAATTCGTCGAATACGTCGCCCGCCATCGCGCATTGCCGCCCCCCGACCAGCGCCTGACCACCGAATACGAATACGACGAGGCGAACCAGCCGCCCCTCTATTACATCGTCGCGGCCTTGCCGGTGATGCTGGTGGACGTCGCAGACGGCGTTCGCCCTGATGTCAACCCCTATTTCGGCTCGAACTCCGGCGTCGGCGGCATCAACGCGGCCGTCCATCACCCAGAGCAGGAACGCTTCCCATGGCGCGGCACGCTGCTGGCGCTGCGACTGGCGCGCGGCGCCTCGTTGCTGATCGGGCTGCTCGGCCTAGCCGCAGTCTACCGCCTGGGACGGCTGCTCGCGCCCGGCCGTCCTTCGGTCGCGCTGATCGCGTTGGCGATTGCGGCGTCTTCGCCCCAATACCTCTTCATCAGCAGCGTCGTCACCAATGATGTCTTGATCGCGGCGCTGGGGTGCATCGTGGCGTGGCTGGCCGTCCAGGTCGTGCTCGAGGGCCTGCGCCCCTTGCCGGCGCTGGCGCTGGCGTTGGCGGCCGGGCTGGCGCTGCTGACCAAGCTTTCGGCGCTGGCGCTGCTGCCGTTCGTCCTGCTCGCGCTGATCGCCGGCGGCATACGCGCCCTCCGGCGTGGCGAGAGCCGCCGGGCCGTGTGGCTGACCATCGGTCTGACGCTCCTGGCGGCGACGGCGGCCGGCGGCGCATGGTTCGTGAGCAACTGGCGAGCCACCGGTCACTGGCTGCCGCGCCCCCCCTGGGTGCTCTATCGTCTGTTCGACCGCTGGATCGCCAGGATCGGCGATGCAGCGCCGGTGCAATGGGCCGCGCTGCCTTCGGCATTGGTCTATGCGTTTCGCACGTTTTGGGCGTCTTTCGGGTGGGGCAACCTGGAAGCCTATCGGTGGGTCTACTGGCTATTCGCCGCTCTGTGCGCGGTCGGGTTGCTCGGCTGGCTCGGCTGGCTGGCGCAGCGCCGCACCCCATTCGACCGCAAGATCGCCGCGGGACTGCTGGCTGTCCTGGTGATTTCGGTTTTCCTCATGGCCGCCTACCGCGACTTCGACTACGGCGGCGATCTAATCCGAGGGCGCTATCTCCTCCCCGCGCTGGGGGCAGTGGCAACGTTGCTGGCGTTGGGTTTGGATACGCTGGCGGGCGGTGAGCGTTCGACAAGCTCACCCCAACGGCCTTCCCAACCACGGCGAGTTACGCTCACCGGCGCCGGCCTCCTGAGCCTCGGCCTCATCCTTGTCGCCCTCAACATCGTGCTGCCGTTGGGCGTCATCATCCCGGCCTACGCGCCGCCGGCTGCGCCGCGCGATGCGACCCTTTTGCCGGGCGAGCAGCCATTGGATGCGCGCTTCGGCGATGCGGCCGAGCTGCTCGCCTATGAGCTGTGGCCCGAGACGGTTCGTCCCGGCGAGGCGTTGGGCGTGACGCTGCTGTGGCGCACGCTCAAACCGACCGACCGCGACTACACCCTCGCCGTGCATCTGCTCGACGCGCAGCAGAACAAGGTGGGGCAGGTGCACACCTATCCTGGCCGAGGCGCTTATGCCGCGACCATCTGGCAGCCCGGACGGCTCATGCGAGAGACCTATTGGGTGGTCGTCGAAGAGCCCATCATCGCCGCGACGCCTGGGACGCGGCTGCCGATCCTGGGCCGCGTGAAGGTGGCGCTGTTTCTCGACGACATCGGCGGACGCAATCCAGATCGGGCTGGAGAACATCTGCCGATCACGGATGCCCACGGCGACGCGGTCGGCGATGCGATCATGTTAGAACGCTTCAAGCTGGCGCCCAGGGACGCGCCTGGGGAACCAACGCCCGCCGCGCAGCTCGCGGGCAACGCGGCGTTTGTCGGCGCGGTCTTCGCGGAGACGATCCGACTGGACGCCGCGGCATGGATGAGCGCGGAGCCGATCCTGGTGGCCGGCGATGTCGTGACCGTGACCCTGGCCTGGAGTGCGTTAGGCCGGCCCGCGGCCGACTACCAGGTGTTCGTACACCTCGACCGCGACCTGGGGCGTGAGCCTGGGGAAGCCAGCCCTGTGGGCCGGCCGGCCGCGTTCGGCGACGGCCCGCCGGCTGGCGGCCTCTATCCCACCGGGTTGTGGGACAGAGGCGAGCAGATCGAGGACTCTCACGCCATCCACCTGCCGGCCGACATGCCCGCGGGCCATTACGCCCTGACCATCGGCCTGTACGACGCGACTGGCCGCGCCAGCGCAGCCGGACGTTCCGGCGAGCGCCTGCCGAACGACGCGGCGGCGCTGGCGCGCCTTCGGGTGCAGCGCCGCGACCAGAAGAACTTCGTGCCGTTCATCGTTCGATAAGGCCGTCGGCCGCGACTTGACCGTTGCGCCATTTGCAGTATAGTATCGGTAGATCACAATTGCTCAGGCCGGATCCGTGATCCGGCGGGTCATGAACTCGCTTGGAGCATGAACCTGTGATCTACTGAGTATCGGTAGCGAATGGATTCCTCGCTGGTTTCACGCCATAACGAGAGAACCAAGGCCGGCCCGCTCAGAATGACGGTCATTCCCGATTATCTCCCATCAGCAGGAGCCCTCATGGAGCGAGAATTCAGCTTGAGTCAATACCTGGCCATTCTGCGCCGGCGATGGCGCATCGTGGCGCTGACGCTGGCGGCCACACTGCTTGCTGCGGTCGCGTTCAGCCTGGTGCAGCCGGTCAGCTATGAAGGGCAGGCCGTCCTCACGGCCCAGCCGCCAAAATACGCGCCGCGACTCGATGTCAGCTTCCAAACGGTCGTCGAAGATCTCCGGCTCGACCGCCGCGCCGAATACAACGCCTTGATCAGCGACAAGACCATCGGCAAGCAACTCGCGCAGACGGTGATCGCCGCGCTGGGCGACCGCCTGCCGGTCGCCTTGCACGACCCGACGCAGCTCCGCCGCGAGGTCAGTGTGCGCAACGGCCAGGGCCGGCTCGTCTATCTGCGGGCAAGCGCGGCCACGGCCGAGCTGGCTCAGGCGCTCACCAATGCCTGGGCCGAGGCATGGATCGCAGCCATTGATGCGCAATACGGCCAGAGCGCCGATCGCGTGCGTTTCGAGAAGGAACTAGAGCTGGCGCAGGCCCGGTTGGATGCGGCCGTGCAGGCGCTGAGAGAGTTCCAGGCCCGCACCGGCCTGGGGCTGGAGTTCGGCGGCGACCTGGCCGCGCTGAAGGAGGGGACGCTGGCCGCGGCCATGCCACTGTTACAGCAGGAGTTGGTGCTCAACAACAGCGCATTGGCCGATTACGAGCTGGCGCTGTCGCGCATCCGCCTGTTGCAGGATCGGGCGCGGGCGGCCCAGGCGTCCGGGACCCCGTTCAGCGCCTTGCCGCTCGAGGCGCTTAACGCGCCTCTCCTGGTTCAACGCGGCAGCCTGAACCGCCAACGTGTGGATGCGATGAGCGGCGACTTCGGCCAGTTGTTGCAAACCCTCTCGGTTGAGGAGAAGTCGCTGGCCGAGACGGCCGAGCGCCTTCGCCGCGAGACCAATGCGATCCAGGCGGAGCTGGCGGCGCAGATCCAGGACCGCAATCGCCTGTATCGTGAGTATTCCTTGAGCGAAGAAGCGGTGCGCGCCCTGCAGCGCAAGGTCACCGAAATTCCCATCCAGCAACAGGTGGTCGGCCCGCCCCTGATGCTGCTGCAGAAGGCAAACCTGCCCGAAGAACGAGCCACGCCGAATTGGCTACTCAACCTGGCCGCGGCCATCGCGCTGGGCGCGCTGGGCGGCATCATGCTGGCGCTGGTGGTCGAGTTTGCGCAGGAATCGCGAGCGCCAGAGAGGAACGCACGATGACAAACGCAACATCTTCTCGTCAGGGAAACAGGGCCTCTGTCCTCTTCACCAGCCTGATCTGTCTTCTCTTGATCGCAGGGTGCGGTCGGCTGTCGGCGACGCCGACGCGCGACGCCGTCGCGCCCACCTCAGGGGCGTTCACCTCACCGGTGAGCGCCAACCCGTTCACGTCGCCGCCCTCGGCGGCCGAGGCCGCGGCCCATGCCACCGACCTGGTGAAGGATGCCGCGGCGCTCGGGCTGGGAGGCCGGATCGCCTTTCACTCCGAGCGGGCGGGAAACTTCGACATCTGGACCATGAAGGGGGACGGCTCAGAGCTGCGCCAGCTCACCACCTCGCCCGCGCTGGATGTCGAGCCGGCCTGGTCGCCCAACGGCAAGCAGATCGCCTTCATCAGCGGCCGAGACGATCCTCGCAAGCTCAACCTGTACGTGATGGATGCGGATGGCGGTAACCAGCGCATGCTCGCTGCGCTGGACGACAGCCTGTGCATCGGCCCGGCCTGGTCGCCGGACGGCAAGCAGATCGCATTCTACAGTAACCAGGGCGGTCGCTACGGGCTACATCTGGTCAATGCTGATGGCGGCGATCTCAAGCGGCTGCTGACCGACGACTACAATAACCTGCGCCCCAGTTGGTCGCCGGACGGCAAGAAGCTCGTCTTCGTTTCCGATCGGGAGGGCGGCCAGAACCTCTACACCCTGACGCCGGCGACTGGCGCAATGACCCGTCTGACGCGCGGGCTCTATACCGACGACGCGCCGCGCTGGTCGCCCGATGGCAAGACGATCGTGTTCGTCTCGAATCGCGCGGGCATCGTGCGCGGCGTCTTCGTTGCGCCGGCGGCTGGCGGCGAGCCGCGATTGCTCATGACCCCGCCCCAAGAGGATGAAAACCCGGCCTGGGCGGGCAACGGCAAGTTCATTCTCTTCTCGTCGAGGCGCACCCAAGACTGGGAGCTCTATCTCATGCGTGCGGATGGGAAGGATCCCCGGCCGCTGACCGCCAGCCAGGGCATGGATCGCTTCCCCGCCTGGACGCGGTAAGGAAAGGCAGGAGGTGAGAGCATGGAATCATCGTTTTCCCGCGCTCACCCATCGCTTGGACTGACGCCGAAAGGGGCTTCGGCCCGTTGGCTGATGGTGAGCGTGGCCACACTGCTATGGCTGTTCGTCGGAACGACGAACACGGCGCGCGCCGGTGTGCTTTGTGTGGATCCGACCGGCGCCCATCGCTGCCACAGGCGCATCGCGGATGCGATCGCCGCGGCCTGGAGCGGCGAGACTATCGTGGTCTATCCCGGCTACTACAACGAGCACAGCCTCTCCATCGCCAAAGACCTGACCCTGATCGCCGAACCGGGCCGCGTGACCGTGGATGGCGGCGGTCATCAGATCTTTTGGGCCATCTGGGGGTACACCTCTACACTGCGCGGTTTCACCCTGGTGAACGGCCACGCCCGCTCGGGCGGCGCGCTCTTCAACAAAGGAATCCTGACGCTCGAATCGCTGGAAATCCGGGACAGCCGCGCCGACTACGACGGCGGCGCCATCTACAATGAAGGCGTGATGACGATCACGGGGATTCGCCTCCAGGGTAACACGGCCAGACGGCGGGGCGGAGCGATCGCCAACGGCCGCACGCTCGTGCTGGTCGGCGGCGACTTCAGGGACAACCGCGCGCTGGGCGAGGGCGGCGGCTTCTACAATGAGTCCCTGGGTTGGGCCACTTTCAGAGCTGTCCGCATGAAAAGCAACCAGGCGAGCAGCGGCAGCGCGGTGTGGAACGATGGCGCGTTGGGTTTCGAGCGCGCCTGGTTCGGCGGCAACGTGGCCAGCGACGGCGCAACCATCCACAACCAGGGCGCGCTTTCCCTGGTGAATGCGACGCTGGCGCAGAATCGCGGAACCGGCGGTGTGCTGCGGAACAGCGCCACATTCAGTCTGCGCAATGTGACGCTGGCGCGCAACAGCAGCGGGCCGGCCATCGTGCACCTGGCCGGCAGTGCAAGTCTCAGGAGCGCGCTCATCGCCGATAACGCGGCCGCGGCCTGCATGGACACACCCGAGGGGTGGTGGGACAACGCCTGGAGCATGGCCGACGACGACACCTGCGGTCCCGGCGTCGCGGTCAAGAGCCGCCAGCAGTTGGCGCTGGGCGTGCCCGGCGCGCATGGCAGTGCGCTGCAGACGATCCCTTTGCTTCCCGGCAGCGCAGCTATTGACTCTGGTTTCGATACCGTCTGTCCCCACACCGACCAACGCGGCATGACCCGGCCCAGGTCTGGGCATTGCGACATCGGCGCCTACGAATACCAGGGCGCGGCCGACGACGTAGTGTCGCCGGTCCTGGCGCTATCGGCCACGTTGGATACGACGACCCTCTTGCTGACCTCTTCCTTCACCGTGACCAACTATGGTCCGCTCGACGCCACCCACGTGGTCGTTTCCATCGTCCTGCCCGACCAGGCCGGGCTGCTTGACGCCGACGCTGCACAGGGCCTGGCGCAGGCCGATGACGCCATGCTCTGGTTGATTGATGCGCTGCCGGCCGGCCAGCACAGGAGCCTGACGCTTCAGGCGCGCATCGCCGAACGATTGCGCGGTCAGATCGTGAGCGTCAGCGCATCGGTCGCCGCGGCCGAACCGGTGCGAGATGCGTCAACCAGCCAGGTCCAGATTGATCTCCGCGCGCCGTGGGCGTTCGAGGCGCACGCTCATCTGCCGCTGATGATGCGCTGACAGTCACGCCGTCGAAGATTCTGGAAAAACAACAGGGCCGCCCTGCACGGGGCGGCCCTGTTCTTGCTGCTCTGGATCGTTACGTCGAGCTTACTGCGGCGGGATGCCGTTGTAGGCGGAGCCGGCGACCTTGGCCGCGCCGGCCGTGATGTACTGCGCCACCACCGCGATGTTCTGATCGGAGGTGATTCGCAGCCCGCCCGCGTAGGCAGAACCCAGCGGCTCGAAGTCGGCAGGCGGCCGGCTGCCGCCGGTGCGGGTGTTGAAGCCGAACGCGGTGCCCGCAGCGATTGACTGCGTCAGAACCAGTTTTTCGACGCTGGCTGCATCGTAATAGCGCAGGGTAACGTTGGCTGCGCTGGTGGTGGACAGGTTCTGCACGATGGCGGCTGACCACTCTTGCCAGGAGCCGCCCGGCGCGGTGCGGCGCTGGTGCGGCAAGAAGACGAGCTGTGCGCCATCAGCCGGGCCGATGATCTTGAAGGTGGCCGAGCGCACGCCAGCAGCCGGACCCCAGTTGGTGTTGTTGATGCCCACCAGCGGCTGATCCGACTCGATCACCACCACGCCGTCCCAGTTGTTGCCCAACACATTGAAAGTCGAAGCCTGTACACTGCCGCCGTTGAAGGTGTTCAACCCCTTCGCCGAAAGAGGCGGGATCGAGACATCCACATCCAGCGAGGCGTTGGCCGGGTTGCGCGGGATGTAGCGGAACTTCACGGTCGCCGCGGTCGTGGGGGACAGGTTCATCAAGACGTTGGCCGAATAGAGCGTGTAGTTCGCCAGGATCGTGGGATCGGTCCCGGAGAAGAGGCGAAACTGCGCAGGCACGTACAGAAGGGTGTTGCCCTGCGTGGGGCAGTTGTACGCGCTGCTGCGGCCCAACCAGTGGGTGGTCACCACCACCGCCACCGGCTGGTTCGACGTGATCACAGCCGAGCCGTCGTTCGACGTGAAGACCTGCGACTCAGTGCTCAGATTGACCGTGGTCTGCGCGTTGGCCGGGATCGTCTTGTTTACAGGATTGCCGGCAAAGGCCACGCCGTTGCGATCGCGGTAGTTGATCTGGACGTTCGCGGTGGCTGCGCCGGTGTTCTGGATCGCCAGGGTCGAGTAGAGGGCCGCCGCGTTGTACTGATACAGCGCGGGGCAGTAGACAGTCGTCGTTCCGGTCGTGATGCCGGTGTATTGGCCGTTGTCGCCATCATCGCCGGGATCCACACCGCCCGCCCACCGAATCGTCGCCACAGAAGCCACGATGTCGGTGGAGGACAGCACCATCGCGCCCTGCCAGCCGTCGGGCAGGCCAGAGTTGCTGCTCAGAAACTCGTGCGCGCCGTTCACCGGCAGGTTGCTGGCGCTCCGGGTCACGACCACATTGCCGGCTGCGTCAATGTACTCAGCCGTCACGCTGGCCGGGCCAGAGCCAACATTCATCACGGTCACATCCGCGCTGCCAGGGCCAGGGGTTGGCCAGGCCGCGCTGACGGTTGTCGCGGTCGCCATGACCAGAATCATGACAACCAGAGCGATGCTCTTGAAGTTCTTCATCTGTGTTCCTCCTCAAGTAGAATTCGTCCATCTGGCGCGCTGCGCCAACGACATGCTCAGTCTACCGTGGAACCAGGCGGAATTCAATAGCCCCTATGCAGTATTATCTCTGCTGCGACGCGGCCGGAGGTGTGAATCGGGTCGGAAATCGGCCAGCGCGCTTAACCCGAACGGGTTAAGCGGCTGCGCAGCCGCGGCCGGAACAACCGTTGCAGGCTGTGCGGCGCCAAATCCGCTGGCGCGGCCAACAGCGCCTCGGTGGGCCAGGGAACCTCACACCCGCGCGTCCCTTTGGTGCACAACGAGACATCCCCGATCGCCTGGGCGATCATCTTGCGCCGATGCGCCAGCATGGCCGCGCCGTTCCAGATTTTCAGAAGCGGCTGCGTGCGGCTGTCACCCAGCGGCAGCTCGCCCAAGAAATCCACGCAGCACGGGACCACCGTGCCATCCCATAGGATGCTCATGGATTCCCACAGGCGAAAGCAGGGCAGGAAGCGGGCACCGTAGCGGACCGCCTCCTGAAAGTCGGCGGTGTTGATCCCATCGAACGTGCCGGCCCAATGGCCGGCGAGCTCGATCTTGAACTCGTCAATGGGCAGGCCCACAAAGGTCTGCTGGAACGCGTGCAGCCGGTCGCGCTCCGTCTGCGCATCGGCCGCGCGCGTCACCAGCGAATAGAGGGTCACACGCGGGTCGCGGGTCTGCAACTCCCGTTTGATCTCCAGGAACGCGCGGATATTGTCCACGGTGCGGCCGAAGTCCGCGCCCACGCGCACGGCCTCGAAGCTCGGCCGGTCATAGCCGTCGAACGAGAAAATGATGTTCGCCAGACCTGACTCGATCAGTCGCCGCGAGCGTTCCCGCGATAGGGTGGTGGCGTTGGTCGCCAGGGCGGTTTCCAGGCCAGACTGGGCGGCGTAGCGGATCATGTCGAGCAGCTGCCGGTGCAGCGTTGACTCGCCGCCCAAAAAAAGGTTGGTGATCGGCCGTGGCCGCCAGCCGGCCGCCTGGTCAATGATCGAGCGATAGAGCCCCAGGTCCATGAAGCCGCTGTGCGCTTTCGTCGCCGCCGCATTGATGCACATGACGCAGCGCAGATTGCACTTGTTCGTCGGCTCGACCCAGATTTGCAGGGGAGTATGGCGCAACACGAGCTCACGACGCCGATAGCTGAGCACCGAGCGCAGCCGGCCCCATTCTCGCTGTGCGGCCACGAAGAGATTTCTCAACCTATCTCCGTCTCTCGGTAGACTTGCTCCAATTGCTCCACGATGCGATTCCACTCGTAGCGCGCTTCCACCAGCCGCCGGCCGGCTTCGGCCAATCGGCGCCGGCGGTCAACATCCGCCAGCAGGGCCACAGCCGCGGCTGCGAACGCCTCGGCGGTATCGGCCAGCGCGAAGTGCTCGCCCGGCTGTGCAGCCAGTCCCTCGGCCCCGATCGTCGTGCTCAACACCGGCGCAGCCAACGCCATCGCCTCCAGGATCTTGAAGCGCGTGCCCGACCCGATCCGGGGGGGCGCCAGGCAGAGATCGGCTTCGCGGTAGAGCGGGACCATGTCGAGGATCCGGCTGGTAACCCGCACATTGGCCTGCCCCTCGGCCAGGCGAGTCACCGCAGGCACGTTCATGTAAACCAACGTCAGAGATGCATCGGGCCGGCGTTGCAGGATGCGGGGCCAAATCTCGGTCAGCAGCCAGACGGCCGCGTCGATGTTGGGCTGGTGCAGCGGCGAGCCCACGAACAACAGCCGATGACCGTGCTCCGCGATGGGGCCGGGCTGCAAACGGATCGTGTCAATGCCGTTCGGCACGACCGCCACGCGCGCCGCAGGGTTCAAGCCGCGCAGGATGTCTGCATCCACCTCTGACATGGCCAGGACGCGGTCAACCTGGCTGCTGATCCGGCTTTCGTAACGCCGGAAGCGCGCGATCTCACGGCGCAGGCTCCACCGGGCACGCCAGCCGGTTGTGAAGGCCAGCCGCCGCGACAACGTGACGGTGTAGACATCCAACGCGGTCAGGATGCGCCGCGCGCCGCGCGTGGTTCGCAGCAGGTACGGTCCAAGATACCCTTCTTCGGCCTGGATCACATCGGCGCCTGGCGCGACTGCGGCCAACACGTCTCGCATGGCCGGCTGATCCCAATGCGTCACCCCGGCCGGCCGGCCGCCGAACGCCGCGGCCAAGTGTCGCGCCAGCGCCGGCCATGACTGCGGCCGCGAGGGCTGCAACCGGGCGAAGGGCGCTGCGCGCACGTCCCAGCCGTGGTCGGTCAGCCAGCGCACGTTCTCAAGGTCTTCGGCCGAGCGGCAAAAGCAGAGGGTCGTCAGTTCGTGGCGGCGTCGCAGGCGGTCGAGCAGGTTGAAGGTGCGCACCAGCCCGCCGAATGTGGGTGGGTAGGGCGGCAATGCGTTGATGCTGATGATGCGCATGGTCAGGCTCTCTTCCAACCGAAGGCGGCAGCCAGACGCGCCGGCGTGAGATGCTGTGCCAGATCGCAGACCACAGCCCACATCTCTGCCAGCTCACGCCGCGAGATGACGCCGGTCGCGGCCAGGCACGCCACGTATGCCGCAGTCGCCAAACCGCCGGCCACGCGACGATCCCATGCCTGCGGCAGCAACAAGTAGAGGCCGACAGCCACGCCGATGCCAAGCGCCGGCCGCAGAAAGACGCGGCCTGCGGGGATGCGCGTCACGCGGCGATGCACGAATTCGTAATTCTGCGCCAGGCCCAGCAGCGCAGTCGCGACCGCGGCCACGCTGGCGCCCAGCGTTCCCCACCGAGAAACCAACACCAGGTTCAAGATCACACTGGCGACCATGTTGACAAACGCCACGCGCAGCGAAACGCGCTCGTGGTTGCTGGCGAGCAGCACGCGAAAGAGCAGCGCAGCCAGGAAGGTGGGCGGCAGAGACCAGGCCAGAACCTGAAACGGCGGGACGGCCGCAGCGTAACTCGCGCCATAAGCCACGCCGACGAACGCGGGCGCGGCCAGGGTGAAGAGCATGGCGATCAACGGCGTGAACGCGGCCAGCCCGCGAAGAGTGGTTTCGAGCAGTTGCGCGAATCGTTCCGGGTCGCCGCGGAAGGTCGCAGTCAGGCTGGGGAAAACCGCGGTCATCACGATCGGCGACATCAGCCCCACGAGTTGAACCGGCCGATCGGCGGCCGAGTAGTAGCCGACCTCGGCCGCATCAGCCAGGCTGCGCAGGATGAGCATGTCCACGTTCCTGAACACGGCCGAGAAAACGCTCATGCCCAGAAAGGTCCACGAGAGCTGCGCCAGGCGGCGGAAGAAGCCGAGATCGGGCCGCCAGGAGAGCGGACCAGGCAGCCGCTGGCGCACGACTACGGCGTAGAGGATCGTCAGCAGGATGCGCTGCGCCAGCAAGGTATAGAAGACGACGGCCAGCCTCGCGCCCGTCAGCAGCAACGCGATGGCCAGGCCAGCCCCCAGCAGGTTCGTGACGAAGCGGAACAGGGTGATGAACTCCATCCGCTCCCATGCCTGCAGCACCGCCTCGGGCACCGCGGACAGCGAGTCGGGGATCAGGATCAACGCGGCCAGGCCGACGTAGAAAACCGTCTGCGCCGGATAGCCCAACACGCGCGCTGATGCGGGCATGATGATCCCGCACAACACCGCCGCGATCAGCACCAGCGCGCTGGAGTTGACCAGATAGCGGCCAGCGTTGTCCCGGTCGCGCACCACCTCGCGCACCACGAGCAGGTTCTGGCCGAAGACCGAAACCGTCTCGAAGATCGCCAGGAACGAGAGCGCCAGGGCGTATTCGCCCAGTGCGTCCGCGCCCAGTCGCCGCGCGATGACCAGGAAAAGGACAAAGCTGACCCCACGTTCCAGGATCAGCGCCGCCGTCAGAGCCAAAAAGTTGCGCGTGACGCGCTGCAAGATGCCCATGCTCAACTCAGATAGCCCAGTGCGCGCAGCCGGACCGCGATGGCGGCCTCATCCTCGGCGCTCAATCCGGTTTCCTCTGCGGCAATGACCCCGGCAGCCTGGTCTTGCGCGGTTGCGCCGGCAGAACTGGCGCCGTCGTGCGCCCCTGGCCGGCCATCCCAGCCCC